>Ga0209426_1000038_pt1:0-147500 | contig 269752 bp, 253 predicted proteins | sample Deesub1362B_J571_FD_187697 | JGI IMG/M metagenome (GOLD analysis project Ga0209426, IMG submission 187697) | Deep oceanic, basalt-hosted subsurface ecosystem from Juan de Fuca Ridge flank, Pacific Ocean, CORK Borehole 1362B_J2.571 (SPAdes)... ...
AAGAGAAACTTAAATCGCAATATGATGAACTTAATCCAGTAGAGTTAAAAAGAAAAATAGTAAGACTTCAAAATAAGTTGTTTAAACTTCAAGAATTAAAAAAAGGTTGTAATAAGAAAGAATATTGCTTAAATTTTCATATGGATTCTTACATGAGGCAATGAATATGTTTTTATATAGATCCTTAAATGAGGCAATAAGTACATTAGCTCTTTTGACTCTTTTAATACAATTTCTCTTTTAAAAATGTATTCTGGACTTAAATAGATTTTGCATTTGTTATGCTTAGAAAAATGAATAATTAATTTTTTCAATGAGATTTTTTAAAAAGAAGCGCTAAACAAACATAAATATAATTCAAAAATAATGAATAGCGAATACAAAAAATTGAATCTCAATCCAAAAAAATGAATTTTTAAAATATAAAATATTATATATAAATTATAAATATGACATAATTTATTTAGTATCAATGAATTTTTATTATAAAAGCAATAAATTGAAAGGTGGCACAATTTTTGCAAGAACACCTATCAAAATAAAAAAACGATAGAAAGGAGGTGGAAATTAGGGAAGAGGAAATTATAAAAAAGAAAATGAAGGTGTTTATTTTTAAGGGATTTCAAAATTCCAAATTTGAAAATGTTTAAAAAGGAGGTTAAAAAGTGAGTAAAAAAATCTTATTAGGGTTAGGGATTTTAATCTTTTTATTTTCCCTAACTTACGCCCAGGTGAGAACCGGAAACATTTATGGAACAGTTACAGATCCAGAAGGAGTTCCTTTACCTGGAGTTACTGTTACTCTAACTGGAGGCAAAATTTCTCCAATGGTAGCAGTCACATCAGAAGGAGGTCATTTTCGTTTCCTATCATTACCACCAGCAGATGATTACACTCTCACCTTTGAGCTCCAGGGATTCAAAAAAGTTGTTAGAGAGAATATTTCTGTTCGTGTAGGTGTGAATGTTGATTTAAATATTGTTATGGAAATGGGTAAGATCGAAGAGGAAGTTATTGTTGTTGCACAAACTCCAATAGTTGATACAAAGAAAGCAACTGTTCAGGCTAATGTTACCCGAGATGCATTACAAACATTACCAACAGCAAGAGATCCATGGGTCATTTTAGAATTGGCACCAGGAGTAATGGTTGACAGAGAAAACGTCGGTGGTTCAGAGTCTGGTCAGCAGTCAAACTTTCTTGGTAGAGGTGATAGTGGAGATAATGCTCAATGGAATATAGACGGCGTTAATATTTCCGATCCAGCAGCAGTTGGTGCTTCTCCAATGTATTATGACTATGATATGTTTGAAGAAATGAACATTCAGACTGCAGCAAATGACGTCTCTGCAATGACAGGAGGAATTATTATCAATTTTGTTACACCTCGTGGTGGAAATAAATTTGCTGGAGGAGCAAGATTCTATTGGACTGATAAGAAATTCCAATCAGAGAATGTTCCATCTGAATTAAAAGAATTGCAATTAGTTGGTAATAAAGTTCATAGTATTTATGATTATGGTCTCAATATCGGTGGTCCAATCATTAAGGATAAACTCTGGTTCTGGGGTTCCTGGGGTGTTCAAGATATTAACCAAATTACAATTACAGGTGATAGGGATGATACAGATTTAAAGAACTATAATTTCAAATTAAATGCTCAACTTGGTAATCACAGACTAGAATTCTATTTCAATCACAATGACAAGAAAAAATATGGAAGAAGAAGAACAGGTGGATATCTCGATTCAATAGAGGCAACATGGGATCAATCAGGGCCTGGTTTTATTTTCAAGATTCAGGATGAGATTACCTTTGGACAAAATTTCTTCCTCTCCCTTAAGGGTTCTCGACTCCCAATGGGATTCAAATTAGAACCCAAAGCTGGAAGAGATAAGATCGTTTACTGGGATGTTGGAATCAACAAGAGATGGAATACTGGTTTGTGGTATGAGACCAATAGACCCATGTGGTATGGTGAAGTTTTTGCTAATTACTTTGCAGAGGATTTTCTCGGTGCCAATCATGAATTTAAGTTTGGTGTGGAATACAAGAATGCTGTGATTGATTCTTCAACTGGATATGGAAATGGTGGATTAGCATTACTCTATAATGGCTATCCATATCAGTTCCGTTTCTACAACTGGTGGGGACAGAAGTATTATGCAAACAGAATTTCTGCATACTTCCAGGATATAATTGAAATTGGAAGATTAACAATCAATGCAGGAATTCGTTATGACCGTCAGTGGGGTGGAATTCTCGAATACACACAGGAATCTCCTACAGTTGATATGATGAAAAATATTGGTGGTGTTGATTACAACTGGCCAGCCACAACCCAGAGCCCATATGATTATCCATTTACCTGGAACTTCTTCTCTCCAAGAGTTGGATTCATCTATGATATTTTTGGAAATGGAAAAACTTTATTGAAAGGTAATTTCTCAATTTATGGTTCCCAGTTTGACGCAAGTGCTGCTTGGACAATGTGGTATATTTACGGACAACATCGTTTCAGATGGACTGATTTGAATAATGATCTTCAGGTTCAGGCTAATGAATTGACTTATCTCTTTACAATCGACTTGACTGATCTGGCCGAACAAACTTCAGAAATCGGAGATACTTATTATGATCCAAATCTCTCTCCTGAAAAGACGATGGAGATTCTAATTGGAATTGAACATGAACTTTCACCTGATTTTGGTATTGGTGTGAACTTCCAGTACAGAAAACTCTATGATTATAACTGGTCAAAGATGTTAGTCTATGATTATCTGCAAGGAAGCATCCTGAGACAGGTTCAGAATGATGATTGGGTCCAAGCAGGTCAGATTTTCGGAAATGTATATTGGGACTTAGATTATAATAAAGTTGGATATTCTTGGACTGATTATCTGACAAAGAGACCTGATTATTATCAAAAATACTGGGCAATCGAATTTATCTTCAAGAAGAGATTAACAAAGAAATGGATGCTTGATGGTTCATTCACATATCAGGATCACAGAGTATACTATCCAACCAGAGACAGTTATCAGGATCCAACTGACCACTTACCGGTTGATAAACTTCATGGTCAACCAATGGCCTATCAGGCAGCAGGAAGTGGTGCTTCCAATGTATTCATGAATTCAAGATGGCTGTTCAAATTAGCTGCACTCTATCAACTTCCATATGGCTTCAATATTAGTGGAACCCTCTCTGCAAGAGATGGATTCATTAGTCCAACATATGCGGAAGACACCACTTATTATAAATATAATTGGGAATTCGCCTCGGTTTGGACAGAAAAATTTGGAAGCACAAGAGATCCAGCTGTTATCCTGATAAACTTGAGACTGGAAAAGAGATTCAAGCTAGGAGATTTTGGTAATGTTTACCTCAGCGCAGATTGCTTCAATGTTACAAACTCCAGTGTGAGACTAGCTCGCCATAGAAATATGACAGCTGCTAACTATAACCAGACTCTTGCTATTATGAGCCCGAGAATTTTCAGATTCGGAATCAGGTTCGAGTTCTAATTCTACTGTTCCAGATCTGGTGGGAGCTCAAGCCTGCTCCCTTCGGGGGGCAGGCTTTTTTTATACCTTTAATTATTGCAAAATTGCATTTTCTCTGAGTGAAAGTTATAATTAAAAAGGAAGGAGTGTGAAATGAAAAAGGTTTTTATTTTTGGAATCATTTTCGTCCTGATCGTTGGTTTAGCTTTTTCACAGGCTTATAGAGGAAAAGGTAGACTGAGGGGTGTGGTTAAGGATAAAGATGGAAATGGGATCCCAGATGTTAGAGTAAGGCTTTATCATGTTAAATCAGCTGGTGGTTTTGAAGTTAAAACTAATGAAAAGGGAGTATGGGTTGCAAGCTGGCTAAGAGGTGGTCTTTGGTATATTGATTTTGAAAAAGAAGGTTATCTTCCTAAAAAAATCAGTGTAACAATTAGTGAACTCCGAAGAAATCCTGATGTTGAGATAATTCTGAAAAAGTTAAAAGCTCCTGTTATTCCGAAGGAATTGCTTGATCAATTAGATAAGGGAAATAAACTGTTTGCAGATGGAAAATATGATGAAGCAATAGAAGAATATAAAAAATTGTTAGAAAAGAGGCCAGAATTTTATCAAATTAATATTAATATAGGAAATGCTTATATGAAAAAGGAAGATTATGAGACTGCGATCAGTTATTTTCAAAAAGTTCTGGAGAAGGATCCCAAAAATGCTGAAGCTTTGATATCTTCGGGAAATTGTTATGTAGAATTAAAAGATTACAAAAAGGCTATCGAGATTTTCAAACAGATTGATAAGGAAGATATAAATGACCCTGTTGTCTTATATAATATTGGAACAATTTTTTATAATAATGGTGAAATTGATAAGGCTATTGAATATTACGAACAAAGTATAATTGTCAAAAAAGACTTTGTCGACTCTTATTATCAGCTCGGACTTGCATATCTCTCAAAAGGAAATAATGAAAAAGCATTAGAAAATTTCAATAAATACTTAGAAATTGACTCAACATCAGATAAAGCTGAACAGGTTAAAAAATTCATTGAATATCTCAAAAAAACAAAATCTCCTTAAATGAAGAGATACATAATTTCCATCATTCTCATTATTCTTTTATTAAGCCCTCTGTATTCAAAAATTAAAAAAGAAAAGTTAAACCTTCTATTAATTTCAATTGATACATTAAGGGCAGATTATTTGAGTTGCTATGGTGGAAAAGAAGTAAAAACCAAAAACATTGATTCTCTTACAAAAAATGGAATTTTATTTAAGAAAGCCTTTGCTCATAATCCCCTTACTCTTCCTTCTCATACTAATATTTTAACGGGTTTAACACCATTATTTCACGGAGTTCATGAAAATCTAGGATTTCGATTATCGGAGAATATTTTAACGCTTGCTGAATATTTAAAAAAATATAACTACCGGACAGCTGCCTTTGTTGGATCTTTTCCCCTTGATTCCCGTTTTGGATTGGATCAGGGTTTTGATTTATACGATGATCTTTATGGAGAAAAAAAGTCTCCTGGAGCTTTCTTTTTTGTAGAAAGAAAAGGGGAAGAGGTGGTTAATCGAGCAATTAAATGGCTTAAAAGTCATCAAAATAGTCGATGGTTTTTATTTATTCACTTGTTTGACCCTCATCAACCTTATATTCCTCCCTCTCCTTATTTAGAAAGATTTGCTTATAATTTATACGCTGGTGAAGTAGCGTATGTAGATGATTGTGTAGGAAAGCTTCTCAATTATTTAAGAAAGTCCAATTTAATGGATAAAACCCTGATCATATTTACTTCAGATCATGGAGAATCATTAGGAGAACATGGAGAACGGACCCATGGCTATTTTGCATATAATTCAACCTTGCATGTTCCTTTAATTTTTCATTCCAGAAAATTTTTTAAGGAAAATAAAATAATTGAAAAGAAAGTTTCCCATATAGATATATTTCCTACTGTTTGTGATTTATTCGGATTAAAAAAACCAAAATCCCTTCAGGGGCAATCATTACTGCCCTTAATAGAAGGTAAAAAATTTACTGAAAATACAATTTATTTTGAATCATTGTCAGCTTATTACAATAGAAATTGGGCTCCACTCAGGGGGATAATAGAAAAAGATTACAAATTTATTGATTTGCCCATTCCAGAACTTTACAACATAAAAAAAGATTTCGAGGAAAAGAATAATCTTGCTGATAAAAAGAACTTAGCTAAATATAGAAATTTACTGAAAAAAACTATGGATAAATTGAGCAAAGGAGGAGTGGAGACTTCACGCAAAATAGAGAATAAAAAAGTATTAGAAGCCATGAGAAGTCTTGGTTATTTGAGCGGAGGAACATTTGAAAAGAAAAGGGTTTTTACTCGGAATGATGATTTGAAAGTTTTATTACCGTTTCATCTCAAATTAATGGATGCAGCTTCCTTGCATAGCCAAGGGAATATAGAAAAAACAATTGAAATATTAGAGGGGTTAATAAAGGAGAAAAAAGATTTTGCAACTGCCTATGAATATTTGGCAAATGTTTATCACCAAATCGGGAAAAAAGAGAAAGCCATTGAAGTTTTAAGAAAAGGGCTTAATTATTTTCCTAATCATGTTCAGATGAGGGGCAAGCTTGGGATTTATCTTTCTGAGGTTGGAAGATTAAACGAAGCAATCAAAGAGCTTAAACATGCTCTGGCTTTAAACGATAAGGACGCTGAATTATGGAATTATCTTGGTGTTGCTTACTGGAGAAGTGGGAATTATGTAGAGGCTGAAAAATGTTATCAACGTTCCATTGAACTTGATTTCAACTATGCAAGCGCCTTTAATAATCTTGGTTCTCTCTATCTTTCTTTAAAAAACCCTGACAAAGCTCTCTATTACTTTGAGAAAGCCATAAAATTTGATCCTACTTTAGCATCTGCATACAATGGAAAAGCTGTGGCTTTGGGTATGAAAGGTAATCTTATAGATGCTATAGAATACTGGAAAAAAGCAGTTCAATTTGAGCCGAATCATCAGATGGCTCTTTATAATCTTGGCTTAGCATTTCTTAAAATAAACAATAAAAGAGAAGCTCTTAAATATTTTGAAAGGTATTTAAAAGTAGCTCCTTCAGATGATAGGGATAGGGAAAGAATATTGAAACTTGTGAAATATCTTAAAAATCAAATTGAATGAGGAAAAATAGAAATTTTTTCTTACTCATTCTGATATTCATTTTTATTCTTCCTTTCCTGAATTGCAAAAGAAAATTAAATATAAAAGATCTTATTGGAAACAAATCTTATAATTACATTTTAATAAGCGTAGATACTCTAAGAGCTGACAGACTGGAATGCTATGGATTTTCAAGAATAAAAACTCCTACAATAAATGAAATGGCACGATCTGGGATAAAATTTGAAAGATGCATTTCTCAGACACCCCTTACTCTTCCATCTCATACTACGATTCTAACTGGAACTTATCCCTTTTTTCATGGTGTGAGAGATAATGGAGGATTTATTGTTCCCAAAGAGCTTCAAACAATTGCAGAGCTTTTCAAAGAAAAAAAATATATCACAGGAGCTATAGTTGGCGCTTATGTTCTTGATTCTAAATGGGGATTAAATCAAGGTTTTGATTTTTATTATGATCGTTTTAATTTAGACAGGAAGGAAGGGTTTTCCATTGCAGATGTGCAAAGAAGAGGAGATGAGGTAATAACAGTTGCTATTAATTGGCTTAACAAAGTAAAAAATAATAATTTTTTTCTTTTTCTGCATCTCTATGACCCACATACTCCTTATGAACCTCCTTCTCCTTTTAAAGAAAAATATTCTAATGACCTTTATTTAGGAGAAATTGCATATACAGACTTTCAGCTTGGAAGATTGTGGGAATATTTGAAAGAAGAAAAATTACTGGATAAAACGATCTTAATTTTTACCTCTGACCATGGTGAAAGTCTTGGAGAACATGGAGAGGCCACCCATGGATTTTTTGTTTATCAAGAAGGGATACATGTACCATTAATTTTTGTACTTCCTTTTAAAAAGCTTCAGAATCTTATAAGAGAACAAGTTGTCTCACTGGTGGATATTATGCCTACTATTTTAGAACTTGCAAAGATACCGATTCCCAAACAGATTCAAGGTAGAAGTTTGGTTTCCTACTTTTTAAATAAAAATAAGAATGAAGACAGCTATGCATATTCAGAAACTTATTATCCGCGGTTTCACTATGGGTGGAGTGAAGTTAAAAGCATCCAGAATGAAAAATATAAACTCATAATTTCTCCTGACCCTGAATTATATGATCTTCAGAATGACCCAGAGGAAAAAATAGATATATCTCAAAAAAAGAAAGGAATAACCAGAGAATTGGAAAAAATTATGAATGCTTATTTAAAGAGATATAGTATAGGTAAATATGAAATGAATTACAAAGAGGTTGATGAAGAAACAAGGAAAAAGCTTGCAGCTCTTGGTTATATTGGTACTTTTATTGATTCCGAAAGTATGGAGGGAAAGGTATTACCAAGTCCAAGGAATAAAATTCATATTTTTAATCAAATATCTACGGCAAAGGAATTAAGTTTAAAAGGAGAACTGAAGAAGGCAGAACAAATAATGCTCGAGGTAATAGAAAAAGAGCCAGAAATTATTGATGCTTATTTTGTTCTCGGGAACATTTGCTTTAAACAAAAGAAATATAATGAGGCAATAAAATGGTTATCAAAAGCACTGGATAAAAAACCTGATTACGATTTTGTGGTATTGAATATAGCAATTTCATATATTGAAATGGAAAAATTAGATAAGGCTGAGGAGATATTAAAGAATTTTGTAAATAAATTTCAAGCTGATCCTATTTTGTACCTCACGCTTGGAGATATTAATCTTAAACAAGAAGATTATTTTGAAGCAATCCAATATTATAAAAAATGTCTCGAAATAAATCCTCGTTCAGCAAGGGCATATAATAATTTAGCTCGTGTTTATATAATTTTGAATAATATTTCTGAAGCTCAGGTAAATGCGCTTAAATCTTTAAGTCTTAATCCTGCTTTGAGAAATCTTCATTATAATTTAGCCCAGATTTACGAATTACAGAATCAGCTTGATAAGGCAGAGAAAGAATATCTATTAGAACTTGAAAGATTTCCAGATAATTATAATGCGAGTTTTAACCTTGCACTTTTATACAGAAGAAAGAAAGACTGGACAAAGGTTGAAAAATATTTGAGATTTACCATTAATATAAATCCTAAATTTCCATTTGCATATCTATTCCTTGGAGAAACTTTATCCCTCAAAAAAGGGAAAGAAAAAGAGGCTATTGGCTTGATTGAAAAGGCAGTATCCATGGGTCTTGATAAAAAACATCTTAAATTTGCATATTATTTACTTGCAAAAATATATTTAAAATCCGGAAATCAGTACATGGCTTCCATCTACGCGAGGAAAATCCAACAGTTAAAAGATTGATCCTGGATTTTACTGAATAATAAAAGGTGTAATTGCCGAAGCTAATTGATTAGTTAAAAGATCAATTACAGTTACCTTTAAATGGTATTCACCAGGTTCTAAATTTTCCAGTTTAAATTTAAGAAGAATCTTATAGGCATTGGGTTTTTCATATTTAGGTTTGTCAACAAAATCTATTTTAGTAACAGGAATTGTATGCCCTGAATCATCTATAACTTCAAATTTCATTTGAGTTTGAGGAATCTTTGCTTCTGGATGAGTTTTTAAATTAAACACTTTGAAAAACACATAATTAATGGAGGATTTTTTGATAACAGGAAGAACTCCAGGAATAAATTCTTTTTTATCAAAAACAAAAGGATATGAAATCGGTAATCCCTTTAACGCCTTTCGTCCTGATGGTCTTTTAGGATTATATCCCCTAATAAGTATCCAGTCTTTTTCTTGAGTTATAATTACGGGTTTACCTACTATAAGCCTACTTGTGTCATAGTTCGGAACATAAACATTCTGAATTTTACAGCCAACTTTCCCATTCTCGCTATTTCTAATAATGATTTTTAACTTATATACATCACCAGGATATACTAAAAGCAAATCGTAATATTTAATACCTGAATTTTCTAATCTTTTTCCTAATTTTTTAAGATTGATTCCAAATTTTTGATGGAAGAAATCCACAAATTCTCTTGATCTATTCAGTGCATAACCATAAATTTCCAACTTCAGTTCCTTGGTTTTGTTATTTTCATAGAAAAATTGCTTTCCAGGAATTTTAATGAACACTGGAATTTTAGCAATATTGGAGGTGCCGTAGTATACAGTGGAAAGAATTTGAAATTCTATATCATTGGAGAAAATGTCTTTTGATATATATTCAACCAATTGTAACTTTTTTTCAAATTCAGAATATTTTTTGAAAGGTTTTTTAGTGTAGTATCCTTTTCTATAGGAGACCTGAAGCCCGGGGCGCTTAACCTTTACCTCAATTTTTCTAAATTCCCCTTTCTTTTCTGTGTGTTTAGGATAATAACCTAAAAGATAATAGGCATTTGTTAATTTTAAAATATCTTCGAGAGGCTTTTCTAAATCATTTATATTTCTGAATGCTTTTCCTCCTGTCTCACGAGCAAGTAAATTTAGAGTGTCTTGACCTGCTCTAATAGTTGAAGGACGAAGGGATGTCCCTCTTACTGTGCTTACTTGACTTCCTCCTCTTAAACCACCTATGTCAATTGTGTGAATTGTGCAATCAGAATTTACAAAATACTGTAAAGCCTCAAAGAGGTTCATTCTTAGGGTAGGAGATCCAGCAAGCTCTGTATCAATTTTCCAGATTTGTCTCTTCAATAAAGCTTCGAAGTTCTTATCAATGTCTCTTATAGATTTTCCAACAAGCAATTCTGAATCAAATCCTTCTGAAAAGTAAATTAAATGCTTTCTGCCTGAAATTATATTCAATGCCTGAGCAAGGGTTTTTAAGGAATCAATAAAATTGTAAATATAACTTTTATATGTTTCCTTATTAAATTTTCTCATTTCAAGAAGCAAGTCTTCAATTTGATCAATAACTTCCTCCTGTAGAGTTGTTCCAACTTGAGGTTCTCTTGTTCTTTCGAATTCTGGATATTCCTGATAAGGTTTAAATAAGAATCCAGCAGGCCCTTTTATTAGTTTTGATTTTTTTGTCATTCCAAAAGTATCAAGGGCTATCAATAATTGATCTTTATCATTTGTGAACGGAACTATAATTTTTAGTCCAGAGAAAATTGAATATGTCCCAATCGCAACCAAATCAGTGGATTGAATTTTGTCTTTTATGAAATTTATAGCTACCTCCCTTGCTTTTAAAATACCTTTTAAACTTGCAAAAGATAAGTCGAACAAAAGGAAAAAGTGCCTGCGAGCAGATGGGTATTCCCTTAAAATAGTTCTTATTTTAGGAGAGTCATTTATTACTAAGGTAAAATGTGTGATTTTCTGTTCCTTTCCGTCTTCAAGAAGAATAAAATCATCTGGGGTTAAATCAAGAACAGGATTTCCCTGTTTATCAGTTACATAGACAGGGACATCAACTACAACAACTTTTACCTCATATTTTAATGGAGATTCTTTGGTCTGGGCGGACAAATATAAGCTCAGCAAACAATTTACGAGAATTATTATAGAAATAAGAAATTTCTTTTTCATTTTTCACCTTTCCACATAATATTAATCATTTTATTTTTATTATTAGCTTTTTTCTCTGTATCTCATTAGAGGATATATTTTTTATAGTAATATAAGTTTCATAGTTTCCAGCTCCAATAATCAAAGGTATATTTATTAGAAAAGATTTATTTTTTAATTTAAGAAGTTCTTTTTCTTTTAAAGTAATTGGATAATTTTTTTCAAAGTTAATTATCAAATCTTTATTTTCGTCGTAAATTTCAAGAGATAAAAAGATATTTGTTTTTAAAATCGAATTGCTTTCAGTGAACCATAAATTTTCATAAGGAATTTCAATAATAAGGTAATTTATGTTGCTTTTATCTTTTCTAATATGAACCTTAAAATCAAAGAAAACTCCCTCTCTTAGAAAGAACTTGCCACTATCCTTTAATTTTCTTAATAGATAATTTACCTTATCAATACTTGAGAAATCCAATTCAAATTCACCGTTTCCTCTTTTATCCACAAAAATAATTGGAATATAATCATAAAACCATACAATTGTATCCCTATAAATTCTTCGCTGGAAATCCATAAATCCACCTTTGAAATTTTCTATTTGAGTAGGAGGCCCAAAAAGAATGTATATTCTTCCCCTATCAGTTAACCAGCCGGGTCTTCCTTCTCCTCCGAACAATTTATCTGCTTTATTGATTCTTGCCAAATACATTTCTTTAAACTCATTTTCTTCAGTGGAAGGATCAGGGTCCCTTTTCTTCCAGAATTCATTGATAAACTTTTTTCTTTCTGCAGGTGGAAGTTCAATAAAGGTTTTTTTCTCTTCTTTTGTAATAATGTATCTAACTTTTGACAGAAAATCTTCTTCTTCAGGTGTTAATTTTGGGGTTTTGATAAATGGAGAACAACTTATAATAAGAATTAGAGAAATAAATATTAATAAACTTTTCAGGAAAAGAGAGGTCTTCATTTCTTTTTAAGCTGTTCTATTTTTTGTTTTATTGATGGTTGATTTGGATTCAATTCTAAAGATTTTCTCCAGGCTATTAAAGCCTGTTCATTATCACCAAGCTTATAATAACAATCTCCGATTAAATTAAGAATGTTTAAATTTGTTCCTTCATGTAATAAATATTCTTTATAAATTTTGATTGCTTCCTCGAATTCTCCAAGTGCCTGACATGTTTTGCCTAAAAGAGCAAGAAAAGCGAAACTTTTTGGATTTGAATTTTTATATGGCATTAAGAGTTCTTTCACCTTTTGATACTCTTTATTTAGAAAATATATCTCTCCTAAGAGTTGAGCATAACGCAATTGCGGGAATCTTTTATTTATCTCCTCAAGAATTCTTTTTGCTTTCTCTATATTACCAAGAGAATAATATTGATTAGCTAAAATAAATTTTATTTCAGCACGAGTTTTCTCATTTTTAGGCATAATTTTTGAGATGATCCATGGCCTTGGGATTACTGAGAAAGCAGAAACTTGAAATTCCTTTTCTTCGAAGAGGATCTCATTATTGTCTTTGTCATACAAAGATACTCTTATAGTATAAAATCCTGGAGAGAAATCGGTTAATGGGAAACTCACGAGAAAGGACTGTTTATTTCCAAACTCGGTTAAGGGTTTACTTATGGATAAAAATATCTTTTTTTTGTTTTTTATAATGTATTTAAAAAAGCCGTTTTTCTCAATATCTGGTGATAAATTATAAACCTGATAAAAAACAATTAAATTATCCTTATTTGTATATATGTTTTTGGAATAGGAAAAAATCTGAAAATCTTCAATAGTAAAGGGTTTTTTTACATTGAGATAATATGATTTTTTTTCTGTTTTAAAACCCAGAATAAGAGGACTCATCTGAATAATATTCTCATTTTTTGGAATATATATATCTTTTTCTATACTTGTAAATTCTTTTGAGACTGTATTTTTAAGTATTACACTTAATTTATATGAGCCAGGAACAAGAGGAAAACAGTCCTGAATTGCATAGGAACTTGCCCTTAATTGATCAATTTTTTCTTCTGGAATTTCGAGTGAGAAAGATTTTCCATATTGAAAAATTATTTTTCCTTTTAAGTCAGTTACTTTTCCATTTAATTCAAAATGGGCCAAATATTTTTTGTTATAATAATCCACTGAGAGTGCACTTGGCTCAATAGAATAATTTACATAAAAATTACCTTCTTCATCTTTAATTACAGAAATTAAATAATCGCAGGATATGTAATTCGCTGTATAATCGAGTTCTACAATATCCTTATATTTCAACAATTTTTCCGCATATTCATCTTTTACTTTCCGGTGAGGTAAAGTCAATACATTTCCCAATAAAATTTCAGAGGAGAGCGAAGGCGTATTTAATGGAGGATTTTCTCCTGGTATTAACGAAAAAGCAGCTTGTGCTAATTCAGGATCATATTGATATAGCTCATAATACGCAGTTTCTGGATCTCCTCCTGCTATTCTTTTATCAATTATCAATTTTCTAAAGGTATCTGTAACAGGGCTGTAAAGTTTGTATTCTCCGATTCCCTTATCTTTATAGAAAACGATATTAAAAAAGGCAGGGAGTCCATACCTCTGGTCCCCTTTATAAAACCAGATTTCAGTTGGATAGATTAAACTTTGTCCTTCAAAACGTTCTATATCAAGGGGTTCTCCTAAAATTATATAAATTCGTCCCCTATCAGTTTTCCATCCAGGTCGGGGGGTCCCACGGCCAAATACCCTATTGGCATAGGCAATTCTCCGATAATGCTCTTCTTTAAATTCATTTCTGGGGGTTCCTGGAGTAGGGTCTCTCTGTTTCCAGAAAGCTTCAATAAACATGTCTCGTTCTTTATCTGTCTCAAGCTGAAGGAAAATTTCCCTTTCTTTTGGAGTTATGATATAAACTACCTCCTCCTCCAACCATTTTCTATACTTTTCAGGAAGGTCTTTGGGAGACTTTTTGTTTGCAGGTGATATTATGAAATTAAAGGATAAAAGGAGCACTAAAACAATAAGTAATTTTTTCATGTTTAGATTCATTTTATTATATAATGTTTTTTTCTTCAAGTTTCATTTATTTAAGTTTTATGTTAAATTTGTAATTCTGAAAATGAAGTGGATTTTGGCCTCAAGATCGCCCAGAAGAATTGAGATTTTAAATCGTATAGGAATAAATCCTATAATTTTTCCGGTTGAAATTAAAGAAGAGAGATTAAAGGGTGAAAAACCTCGCGAATATGTTATGAGATTGTCAAAACAAAAAGTTGAAAAAGCAGCAGAGAAATTTTCATCAGGCATTATAATTGGAGCAGATACCATAGTTGTTTTGGATGGCAAATTTCTTGGAAAACCTCAAAACGATGAAGAAGCAAGAAAAATTTTGAGTTTACTGAGCGGGAAAAAGCACTTTGTATACACTGGCCTCACATTATTGAAAATAGAAGATAAAACATTGGTAAGTGATTATGAGAAAAGTACAGTATTTTTTATAGAGCTTACTGAAGAGATGATTGACTGGTATATAAAGAGCAAAGAGCCAATGGATAAAGCAGGTGCGTATGGTATTCAGGGAAAGGCAGGGATCTTTGTAGAGAAAATTGAAGGTTGCTATTTTAATATTGTTGGTTTTCCTTTGAATTTATTTTATAGATTATCCAAGAAATTAAATATAAATTTATTTAGATGAATCAAATCAATAGTTGACTTTTTTAATTTTTATTTTGTAATATCCTCTTTTTAGATTAAAATTTCTTTTTGCTTTTCTCTTTTCATTATTTATTGATAAAATAAATTCTGTTCCTTTCAGAAAAGAAATATAAAATTTCGCTGAATCACTCAGCACATTAACTTCAAATGATACAATCCTTTCATTTATTCCAATATTTCTTAAAACACTTCTTCCATAAAATCTAAGGATTTCTTTTCCATTTTTAAAAAGAATCAATTTATTTCTATCTGCAATAAGATTATAATGTGCGCCTCTAATTTTAATGTTTTCAATTCTGTTTTCTTTTGAAGCAGAGAGATTTCCAATTCTTAATCCCTCAAATGGTGTATAATCAATGAAATCTTCTAATAATATTAATGCAAAAAGAGGACCCCAGCTTTGGTATCTTTGACCTCCACCTTCTCCAGTTATTGAATTGTAATTTTCTCTACATAATCTGTATTTTTTCCAGCTTTTTAAAAACAGTTTTGCGCTTTTTTTTGCAAATTCCGAGGCAACTTCATCGAACTTATATCTTTTTAAACCTTGGTAAATTAAATAATTTGTTGGAGGCCAAATTGTCCCTCTCCAGTATTGCTGATCTTTAAAAGTAGGATTATCTCTTGAAATTGTTGGAATCACATATTCTCCCCAGAATTCTTCCTCGTTCAAGAGATGTTTAAGTAATAATTTTGCTCTTTTTTCATTGGGTATTCCAGCTATTAAAGGATAGAAATTAGAAGAGGCTTTATGGTGTGAAAATCTGCCATCCCAGAATCTATCATAGTAAAAATCCTTATTCCATAAAATTTCATTGATTTTTTTCTTTATTTCTTCATATTCTTTTTTGAATTTTACTTTATCTTCTTTTTTTTCAAGTATTTCTGCTATTTTCATAAGCATTTCGCAATCAAGAGCATAAAGGGAAGACAGGTCTATACAGTTCATTTTCAATGTTCCTTTTTGCTCGTCAAAGGGAATATTATCAAAATTGGGTAAATCATCTTGGCCAGATTCCCAGGCTGCACGCTGTCTTCCATCTGCTCCTTTTTCCCATTTGGGCACGCCTTTAGCAACTTTATCCCCATCGCTTCCCCACTCAAGAAGCCCGTCATTATTTCCATCTCTTCTAGGGAAGCCTCCACTACCTGGTGCTTTCCAGAATTCATGCCATTTTTTCAATTTCTCATAGGATTCTGTAAGAATGGAAATATCGTTACATCTATAATAGGTCTTTAACACAGTAAATGAGCCAACCGGAGGTTGAGATCTATCCGGACTTCCATTGTGGGCTGATCTCCAATTAGGAATATTTCCCCATGGATATTGACAATCTAGAACAGCTTCAATTTCCTGTTTTGCAAGTTTACAATCTTCAATACTTGCTTCCAAAGCATTGAAAAAGGCATCCCATTCAAAAATTGTCCAGAGGTCAGGACTTCCATCAGGCTTTGGAAAGATCCACTTTCTTCCAGCTGGTATGTAAACTCTCCCCTTATCAGGCTGATAAAGTTTCATCCAGGCAATATTGTTATAAATTGATGAAATAATTCCTTCCCATTCACCAATAATTTTTGGCCTTTTACTGATATAGTCTTTTTTGCTTTTCTCCAGAATATGGTTAATTTCCCTCTCCTTTATTTTCAGAGGTCTAAATCCTGCATAGAAAAATACATCTCTAAATTTTTTCTTTACAAATAAACTTAATTTATCTTTATCTTTTTTTATTTTTTCAATTTCGAAATTAATGGGCACGAAAACAAAATTAGAATTTGTTCGAACAATGCCATCCGAAAAGTAATATTCTTTCTTTTTTCCCCATGGAGTATAAAAAAGAATTTCTAATTCTATTCTTTTAGGGACTTCAATTTTTCCTACTATACCATTCATATATTTTCCGAATTTGATATTTAACAGTTTTTTTCTATTTCCATTTTTCTCAAAAATAGGGGTTTTTTCCCTCATATGAAATGGTAGAAAAGGATTGAAACTAAGTTCAGCGTAGGAGGCATTTGGAGAAAAGGGTCCTACATCCTCAACTAAATAAAAGGTGTCATATCCATCCGCTTTATCTTTTCCTTTGTGGATAATGAATCTGAAAGCGTAAAAGGATTTATTTTTCACGATAACTAAGCCATTCCAGAAAGGTGGGTCAAAGGCTCCAATTTCAAAATCCTCTGATAATAAGAGATTAAATAAAAATAAAAGAAAAAAGAACGATAAAAATATCAGTTTTCTTGTGTTTCCCATTTTCCATTCCTAATTTATATTGAAATAAAAAAACCAGTAACTAATCCAAGGGTGATTGATATTTCGTCTTCTGAATTCATCATTAATTCAGCTATTTCTTTAATATTTTTCCTTTCCTTTAAAGAATTAAAAAGCATACTGCATGGATCAAGGTATACCACAACTTTTATACCTTCTTTATTTTTTTCAGATATAAGTCTCCAGTATCTTGTCCTGCAATCATTATCTGCAAGTTTTTTTCTGTTTTCGATCAATGATTTTAAAATTTTTTCACCTTTTGAGAATTCATTTTTTAATAAAAAATGTAATGCTTCTCTTAATCCATTTAAAGCCTGATGAGTTGTTCTTTCATGGATATCTATTACTCCATAATCTGCAATTCTAAGATGTCTTTTTAATTCTTTATCGTCTAAATTTTCCTGTATTTCAAGAGAATGAATTATAAAGTTTTTACATTGCAAAAGGGCTTTTTCCTCGAGAATGAGTAATGGAGATACATAAGAGGAGGATAAAAGCAAAGATTCTGTTAAAAAATAATTCTCTTTAGTGATCTTAATAATACGGTTAATAAATTTCTTTATGTTCTCTGAAGGATAAAAGAGTCTTATAAAGGGCTTTTTATTAAGAATCTTTTTTATTTTTTTCTCTTTTGCCTTCTCAAATAAACTTCTGGAAATTCCAATATATCTATAGCGAAAATGTCTATTGAGCCATTTTATTTTTTCTAAAATCTCTTCCTCATTAGAAAAATAAATTACTCCTCTTAAATTTTTTAAAATTGATACATATTGAGGTTCCATCTTTCTAATTAAAATAGAATTTTTACTTCTACCTGTTCTAAATTAAAAAATTTCTTTAACTCATGACCCATTTTATAAAAATAATCTTCATTAAGGTAACTTTCAAGTCCATGCTTTCTATATAGATTTATAACTTTCTTAGGATAATTCATTCTATCAATATAGACGAAATCAACTATCTTCCGCAGTTTTTTAACAAGATTTTCTGGATTCAATGGAAGAATTGGTCCAATAAAAGCGTAAGTTCTAATACCTCTCCTATGGAGAATTTCAAGGGCCTTTATTCTTTCATATATAGAAGGGGAAAAGGGTTCAAAAATTTTTTTAATTTCATCATCATCAGTTGTTATAGTGAACCCCACTTCAAGATTTTCAAATCGAATCAGCAAATCAATATCCCTAAGCACTAGTGGAGACTTGGTAAGAATTGAGACCGGAAATTGATATTTAAGTAAAATTTCAAGACACTCTCGAGTTAAGGCATATTTTCTTTCTATAGACTGATAAGGATCTGTAACTGAACTTAACATAACTTCCCATCTTTTAGCTTTTTGAAGTTCCTCTTTAAGAAGATAAGGAGAATTTATCTTTACATCAATAAAATTTCCCCAGTTTTCCTTATGATTGGTGAATCTTTTCATAAAAGTGGCATAGCAGTATTTACAGGAGTGCTGACATCCAATATAAGGATTTAATGAATACATCTGTTCAGAAATTCGAGAAATTGTTAATATTTTTTTGGCATTTATTTCCTTTATCTTCATTTTTTACAAATAATAACATAATTCAATGATTTTCGTAAAAAATCTTGTAATTTTAAGTATTTAGTACTAACAAAATTTTTAGCCTTTTAAATTTATTTTCAGAGAGTTAAATTAAAATGACTTAAAAATCAGAAATAGTTTAATTTTTAAGTTATTGATTATAAACAAAATACAGGTGAACATTTTTCTGTTCAAAATTCCATAACTTTAACTTTTTAATCAACTTAGGAAAATTTTCATCAAGATTTCCACAGGGTTTTCCACAGATTTTGTGAAATTCCAAGTTATATTCAAATATCTTGATTTATTTTAAAGGTAAAGCTACAATTTCAAAAAGAAAGAGAGGAAAAAATGAAGATATTAACTTCAAAACAGATGAAAGAAATTGATAATATTACAATTAATGAAATAGGAATACCAGGTTGTGTATTAATGGAAAATGCTGGAATCCAAATTTATAAAGCTATAAAAAATAAATTCCCTGACTTAAGAAAGGAGAGAATTTCAATTTTAGCTGGACCCGGAAATAATGGAGGGGATGGACTGGTCGTTGCTCGACATTTATTTAATAATGGAATTATTCCAGAGGTTTATCTTATCTCTCAAAAGGAAAAAGTGAAAGGAGATGCTGGAATAAATCTTAGAATAGCTGAAAAAATAGGAATTATTATTCATGAAGTGAGTTCTGAAAAAATCTGGAATAGATTAAAAGAGAAAATTTCTAATTCAACAATAATTATTGATGCTATTTTTGGTACAGGATTAACCCGACCTGCAGAGGGAATTTACAAACGAATTATAGAAGATGTAAATAAAATACCAGCATTTAAAGTGGCTGTGGATATTCCTTCAGGGCTTTCATCCGATACCTATCAATTAATCGGACCATGTGTTAGAGCAGATCTCACAGTTACACTTGGTGCACCAAAAATTGCTCATATTTTTCCTCCAGCTGAAGAATATATTGGAGAGTTAATAATTGCTGATATAAGTATCCCGCCTTTTTTATTCCAAAATAAAAATTTTAAATTGGAATTAATTGAGAAAGAAAAAATTATCACTTGCTTCAGACCAAGAAAGAAAGATACACACAAAGGGACTTATGGGCATTTATTTATTCTTGCTGGTTCCTTAGGGAAGACAGGTGCAGCTATAATGGCTGGAAAATCGGCGTTAAAAATTGGTGCAGGGCTTGTCACTATTGGAACACCTGAAAGCTGTTTGCCAATAATTGCCCGGTCAATGATGGAACTAATGACAGAGCCGTTACCTGAAACAAAGGAAAAGACTCTTTCTGATAGGGCATTAAAAAGGATTCTTGTGCTTTTGGAGAATAAAGATGCTGTTATTATAGGCCCGGGAATTTCCACTCATCCTTCTACCTCTAAACTTATTTGCGATCTGATTAGAAACATTAATATACCCATGGTTATTGATGCAGATGGTTTAAATATACTTGCATCAAACCCAGAGGTATTGAAAAATTTAAAAAATGAGACAGTCCTTACTCCACATCCAGGAGAATTTGCAAGACTTTTAAAAAAGACAACAAAAGAAATACTTGGAAACAAAATAGAATATGCGAGAAATTTTGCAAATGAGTATGGAGTTTATTTAGTGTTAAAAGGCTATAGAACCTTAATCGCAACACCAGAAGGAAATGTTTTCGTAAATCCCACTGGTAATCCAGGTATGGCTACTGCTGGTTCTGGAGATGTTTTAAGTGGGATTTTAGGTGGATTAATCGTTCAACATAAAGATTTTCTGGAAGCTATTTTAGCTGGAATTTATTTACATGGATTGAGTGGAGATATCGCAATTCCAAAAATTGGTGAGAGGAGTCTGGTTGCAGGAGATTTAATTAAGTATCTTTCTAAGGCTGTGAAATCATTGGAAGAGAGTTTTCATGAATAATAAAAACGAATTTATTACTAACTCAGAAGAGGAAACCTTTTCTCTTGCAAAAAACTTGGGTAGTGAGTTAATTGGAAAGGAAGTTATCTTACTTATTGGTGAACTTGGAGCAGGGAAAACGATTTTTGCGAAAGGCATTGCAAGTGGAGCAGGAGTTGAGGATGTTACAGAGGTATGTAGTCCCTCTTATACAATTTTGAATATTTATGAGGGAAAGTTCCCAATTTATCATTTTGATTTATATAGGTTATCAGATATAGAGGAAATAGAGGATCTTGGATGGGAAGATTATATTGGAGAGGGTGTGGTGATTATTGAATGGGGAGAGAAGGTATCATTTCCCAATCCAGACATAAAAATAGAAATTCAAATTTTAGGAAACAATAGAAGAAAAATTAGAATTTTTAAGTTCAAAAATTAAATTTTATTCACCAGAATTTTGACCATTTTATTTTAAAATCGTCAAATTCACCCCTATATTCCTCCCAGTTAACCTCGACATTATCCACCCTTGCCAAAGGAGGACCCTCTTTTAATTTTTCAATAAGAGTATAAATATTTTCCTTATCTCCTTCCACCATTACCTCAACTCTACCATCATCTAAATTCATTACCCAACCAGTTAGATTTAAAGACTTAGCCCAGGTGCGAGTATGATCTCTAAAGAAGACTCCTTGGACTTTTCCAGAAACAAAAATATGAGCTCTCGACTTCATTTTTATTCTTACCTCCGAAATTATTGGAAATATTATTATAATTTAAAACGTAAAAAAATTAAATTAGGAGGGGGTATATTAATTTTTTAAATTTAAGAAAAATAATTTGAATACTATACCAAAGTATGGTATATTTAATATGTAAAAGATGAAAAAACATAATACAACGCATTTTGAAGAGTTACCGAGATTAAAAAAAATCGAGGGACAGATAAGGGGTATCCAAAGAATGATAGAAGAGGAAAGATACTGTATTGACATTCTAATTCAGCTTTCAGCAGTAAGAGGAGCAATTCAAAAAGTTGAGGAGAATATTTTGGAAAAACATTTAAAGGGTTGTGTTTATGAGAGTTTTTTAGGAAGGGATCAAGAAGATAAAGATAAAAAGATAGAAGAAATAATAGGAATATTAAGAAAATTTAGAAAGTAATAATATGGCAGCAAAAAAAGTTTTTTTTACAGATCTTGATGGAACTTTACTTGATCATGAGACTTATTCTTTTGAAGAGGCTCAGGAATCTTTAAAGCTATTGAGAGAAAAAAATATTCCTTTAATAATTTGTAGTAGTAAGACAAGAGCAGAGATTGAACATTACAGAAAATTATTAAGAAATGACCACCCTTTTATATCTGAAAACGGGGGTGCAATTTTTATTCCAGTAAATTATTTTGATTTTGAATTTCACTATAATAAAAATATTCAAAATTATAAGGTAATTGAATTGGGAATTCCCTATAAAATTTTAATAAACATAATAAAAGAAATTAAAGAGGAAAATTTTGAAATCATTGGTTTCTGTGATATGACAGTTGAAGATGTAGCGAAGGAGACAGGATTGAGCCTAGAAGAGGCAAAAAGGGCTAAGGAAAGAGAGTATGACGAAGCATTTAAACTCATTAGTGGTGAGGAGTTAGCTCTTTTCCGGTTTATAGAAACTAAAGGGCTTAATTGGACAAAAGGTGGAAGGTTTTATCATATTATGGGAAATAGCGATAAAGGTAAAGCAGTAGAGATTCTTATTAAGTTGTATAAGAAAAAATATGGTGAAATTATTACCGTAGGTCTTGGAGATTCTGAAAATGATTTCAAAATGCTCGATAAAGTTGATAGGCCCTATCTGGTTATGAGAATGGATAGGACTTATGCATCTGATAAATATTTTAAAGCTGGAGGAATTGGTCCCTCTGGCTGGAATTTAGCTGTAAGAAAAGAGGTGGAGAATGATTGATATTCAAAAAGCAGAAGGAATATATAAAAAGAGCATCGAAGTTTTAAGAGCAGTCCAACTTAAAAATGGCGGTTGTCTTGCAACTCCAAAAGGAGAACGTTACCCATATATTTACCCACGTGATCATGCAGTAATACTTCTTGGTTTTTTATCTGCTGGGCATTACAAGAGGATGAAGAGAGGTTTAGAATTCATATTTGATTGCCAATTAAAGTCAGGCGCATTCCCCCAGCGAATAGACAAAAATGGAAATGATGCGAGTTATAAGCCAATCCAGATTGATGGAACAGGTCTTGTGCTGTATTCCATGTTTGAATATGTAAATCAAACAAATGATTTGGATTTTGCGAAAGCAAAGTGGGAAAATATCATGAGGGCAGTCAAATATATAATTTGTAATATTGATGAGGATAGAAATTTAGTTTATACTCCGAATTCCATCCATGAATTTCCACCTACTGAACAGGGATTGGAGATATGGGCTAATTGTGTTTGTTGGTCAGCATTAAGGCGGATGTATGCACTCAGTGAAAAAATTCAAGATATTCGAAGAGAATGGCATGAATATGCTAATAGAGTAAAAAAAGGCATATTAAAAAATATGTGGAACTCAAGACTTGGTTCATTTGTTAAAACCATCCGACTCAAGGAATCAAGTTCAGTTTTAGTTGATACTGATGCGAGTGCTTATGCTGTTGCAGAATTTGGTGTCCTTCCAGATAATGATGGAAGAGTTATATCTATGGTTGCAGATATTGAGAAAAAACTTTGGAATCGAGAATTAGGTGGAATTTGTAGATATCAAAAATATGAGGGCAGAAATAATGGGGGCTGGGGACCTTGGCCCCATTTTACTTTGATGATCTGTAGGCATTATATTAGGAGAAAGAACAAGAGAAAAGCAGATAAATATTTTAACTGGGTCCTAAATATTGCTTATAATGATTTACTCCCAGAGCACATAGCTACTGTAAAAGAATTTGAGGAATATGTAACTGATTTCTCAGAAGCTGGATTATTGAGAAAGGACAGACTAATTATGATTGAGAATGCTAGAAAAAATCCCATGTTCAAGAAAGGATTAGCCTATATAACCATTCCCCTTGCTTGGCCTCATTCAGAATTCATTAGAACATATAATTTATATAAAAAAGTTTTCTTAGAAAAGGAGAAAAGTAATTTTTAAAAAAGGAGGTAAAAAGGATGTGGGAAGGTCATATGATTTTTGGATGGTGGATGTGGTTATTCTGGATTTTGATTCTAGTTGGTTTGGTCTTTCTTATAAAATGGATTGTTCAACAAAGCAAAACCACTGAAACAAAAGGTGGAGAAAGCGCTCTTGAGATACTGAAGAAAAGATATGCGAGCGGTGAAATTACCAAAGAGGAATTTGAAGAGAAAAGGAAAGATCTATTATCCTAAATAGAAATCGATTAGGAGGAATCCAATGATTATAAGAAGATATTTTCTCAGGCCTGTCGCTCATTGTGGCGAAGGTCACTGTATGCAGTCCTGGGTATGACTATAAACTGCCCAGTGCATTAAGAAAGGAGATGCTATGAAAAATACAAAGTTTAATGTTATGGGCCTTGGTTTAAGCTTTGCAATTTACAGTGGGTTATGTATGCTTATTCTCTCATTGCTTGGAATCGCGGGGTATGCGGAATCTGCAATAAAAGTAATGGAGTCCTTCCACATTTGGTTTTCCATTAGTTTTGTGGGAATAATTGCAGGTATTTTAGAAGCTGGAATATTTGGTTTTGTAAGTGGGATAATTATTGCTTTTCTATATAACAAATTTGTGAAGTAATTTATCAGGGAGAGAGATGAAGAAGCATTCCATTCATATGGAAGTAAAAAATCGTAAAGCCTTAATATGGTCTGCTATTTTGACAGGTAGCTATTTTGTTTTTGAGTTGATTGCAGGTTTAATAATTAATTCAATTGCTATTATTTCTGATGCATTTCATACATTTTCTGCAGTGGGTGGAGTTCTTATTGCTCTTATTGCAGCACATTATGCAACCAAGCACCCTACTGAAAGGAGAACCTTTGGTTTTTTCAGGGCGGAGATATTTGGAGCTTTTGTAAATGGAGTTTTACTGATAGGCATGGCAGTCCTGATCATGTGGATGGGATACAAAAGATTGAAAAACCCAATATCTATACCTCCGATACCAATGTTAATGATAGCTGGAGGAGGCTTAATTACCGAAATAATATCATTACGGATGTTATTTGGAGGACAGAAGACCAATCTTAACATGAAGGGTGCTTTTTGGCATGTAGTTGAGACTTTTATAGGAAGCCTTGTTATAATCATTGCAGCCATTGTAATCAAATTTTCAAGTTTTTACGCAATTGACCCAATTCTGGGAATGGGATTTGGAGTTGTCCTTTTCTGGGCTTCATATAGTATTATTAAAGATTCAGTGAATATCCTTCTTCAGGCTACTCCAAAAGGTATAGATTTGAAAAAGATAAAAGAGGAAATAGATTCTTTGCCTTATGTAAAAGAAACACATCATATTCATGCCTGGACTCTCACATCAGGAAAGAACATATTCACTGCTCATGTTCTAGTTGAAGATATTAAGAAGGCTGATAAGATCATCGAGGAAATAAATAAAATTCTAAGAGAAAAATACAACTTCTATTTTACAACAATACAGATTGAAGATAAGTACATAGCCGAAGAGCCCTTGAAAATTGATTATATTAGATAAATTCAGGAGTATAACATGAGTTATTATTTTTCTAAGAAACTAAATATCTCTTTTGAGGAAGCGATAGATAAAGTAAAAATAGAACTGAGTAAAGAAGGATTTGGTATTCTTACAGAAATCAATGTAAAGGAAGTCCTAAAGAAAAAACTTGGGGTTGATTTCCCAAAATATGTAATTTTGGGAGCTTGCAATCCTCCCTTAGCCTATGAAGCCCTGAAGAGCGAAGATAAAATCGGAACCATGCTTCCGTGCAATGTAATAGTTCAGGAGATTTCTCCTTTCCAGAGTGAGGTGTCGGCAATTGACCCAGTAGCTTCAATGAAAGCTGTTGAAAATCCTGAACTTTATAATATAGCTAAGAAAGTTCAGAGTAAGCTACGGACAGTTATATCTAGAATTTGAATTTTAAATACAAGAAAATGGAAAAAACTCGCTTTATTAGAGAAAAATATAATAGAAATTCAAAATTCTATAATTTATTCGAATTTCCTATAGAATTTTTTCTTTATAAGCATTGGAGAAAAAAATTATTCGATAAGGTGAAGGGTTCCATGATCTTAGAAGTTGGAGTAGGAACTGGTAAGAATTTTAAATTCTATAATAACAATAGAATAATTGGAATTGATATAAGTGAGGGGATGTTATCCAGAGCAAAATTAGCTGCAAGAGAGAAAGGTATTAGACTGATACAGATGGATGCCCAGAAGTTAGCCTTTTTTGATAATACATTTGATACAGTTGTTTCTACTTTTGTATTTTGTTCTGTTCCAGATCCTGTAAAAGGGCTAAAAGAGATAAAAAGGATTCTTAACCCTAAAAGTCAAGTTTTATTTATTGAACATGTACTTCCTAAAAATAGGATAATTGGGTGGGTTTTTAATAAACTTAATCCAATTATTAGATCTTTAACAGGTGTAAATATCAATAGAAAAACAGTTGAAAATATTTGTTCTGCTGGATTTAAAATAATTAAACAGGAAAATTTATTTTTCTCTATATTTAAATTTATTACAGCAAAACCCTTAAAATAATTTTAAAGGAGTAAGAAAAATGAAACATGAGCATGCCAGTAATCAGAAGAGTGAGCATCATGTTCATCATATAGAGGAATTCAAAAAAAGATTCTGGGTATCCCTGATAATTACAATTCCTGTTTTACTTCTTTCTGAAATGATTCAGATGTGGTTTGGGTTTAAAATAAAAATTCCCTTTCAAAAAGAAGTTTTATTAATTCTTTCCTCAATCATTTATTTTTATGGCGGGTTTCCATTTCTTAAAGGGGCTTTAAAGGAGATAAGAAATCGAAAACCTGGAATGATGACTTTAATTGGAACTGCTATTTCAGTAGCTTTCTTTTATTCAGGTGGAACTGTTTTCTTTATAACAGGAAAAGATTTTTTCTGGGAATTGGCTACTTTAATAGATGTTATGCTTCTTGGGCACTGGATAGAGGCAAAAAGTGTCCTTGGAGCTTCAAGAGCGCTTGAAGAACTGGTTAAGATTATGCCAACCACAGCTCATCTTATTAAGAACGGTAAAGTCATTGATACTCCTGTTTCAAAACTGATACCAGGCGATTTAGTTTTGGTAAGACCAGGTGAAAAAATACCTGCCGATGGGATAGTGGAAGAAGGAGAATCATATGTTAATGAAGCTCTCTTGACAGGTGAGTCAAAGCCCATCCATAAGAAAACAGAAGATAGAGTCATAGGAGGTTCAATTAATGGTGAAGGTATCCTGAAAATAAAAATCGAGAAAACAGGAGAAGAAACTTATTTAGCACAGGTTATTAAACTTGTAAGAGAAGCCCAGGAAAGCAAATCGAAAACCCAGGATTTAGCTAATAGAGCTGCAGCACTTCTTTTCTATGTTGCTTTTGTTGTGGGAATCATTACATATGCTGTATGGTTTTTTCTTCGCAATCCAGATTTTGCTCTCGAGAGATCTGTCACTGTGCTTGTAATTGCTTGTCCTCATGCTCTTGGTCTTGCAATTCCTCTGGTTGTTGCCCTTTCCACATCCATTACTGCTAAAGGGGGAATTTTAATAAGAGATAGAATGGCATTCGAAAGCGTTAAAGATATTAACGCTGTGGTTTTCGATAAAACAGGAACATTAACAGAAGGAAAATTCGGTGTTTCTGATGTTGTCTCATTTATTCCTGAAAAAGAATTATTAGAACTCACTTCTGCAATTGAACTGAATTCAGAGCATATAATAGCAAAAGCAATTGTCGAATATGCCAAAGAAAAGGGAATAAACATTCCTGAGGCTAAAGAATTCAAAGCTCTTCCTGGCAGAGGTGCATATGGAAAGGTAAATGGAAGAGAAGTTTATGTTGGGAGCCCAAATCTACTTAAAGAACTGAAAATAAATCTGAATAATGAAGAAATAGAAAAATTACAAAAGCAAGGGAAAACAGTTGTTTTTACAATTTCCGAAGGAAAGCTTCTCGGAGCTTTTGCTCTTTCTGACCGTATTAGAAAAGAATCCCGTGAAGCTGTGAGAGATTTAAAGAAATTAGGCATGAAAGTTTTCATGCTAACAGGAGATGCAGAGGAAGTTGCAAGATGGGTTGCAGAGGAGCTTGAAATTGATGACTATTTTGCTCATGTTCTTCCAGATAAAAAAGCTGAGAAAATCGAATTGTTAAAGCAAAAGGGTTATAAAGTAGCAATGGTTGGTGATGGGATTAATGATGCTCCAGCTTTAGTGACAGCAGATGTTGGCATTGCTATTGGAGCTGGAACAGATGTTGCTATCGAAAGTGCTGATCTTATACTTGTTAAAAATGATCCGAGGGATGTAACAAAAGTTGTTGGATTTTCAAAAAAGACCTACTCTAAAATGATTCAGAATTTGTGGTGGGCAGCGGGCTATAATATCGTTGCCATTCCTTTAGCAGCAGGAGTTTTATCTAATATCGGGGTGATAATTAATCCAGCGATTGGGGCATTACTTATGTCAATAAGCACTGTTATTGTAGCTATAAACACTCAAACTTTAAGAAAATATGAACCAAAGGAAATTGAGATTAAAGAGAAAAGACACATTATTGTGGATCTGGTATGCGGTATGGAAGTAGATCCAGAAAAAGCTTATAGTAAATTCGAGCACAATGGTAATATAATATATTTCTGTTCTGAAAAATGCGAAAAAGAATTTAAGAAAAATCCTAAAAAATATTTAGAAAAAATTAAACAGCCAATTGAAGAAAAATTAGAACACCATCATTGATAAATAAAAATGATTAAGGGGCAAAAGAAAAAAGTTGAATTAAAAATTTCTGGAATGACTTGTGCTTCATGTGTAAGAACAATTGAAAAATCTCTGCTTAATCTCAAGGGAGTAAGAAAAGCCGAGGTGAATCTTGGAAAGGAAACTGCTGTAGTTGAATATGATTCTTCAGAGATTGGATTGATTGAAATAGAGAAAGCAATAAGAGATTCAGGATATAAAGTAATAAATGAAGAGGTTATCCTTAAGATCGGTGGAATGACATGCGCTATGTGTGTTAGGTCTATTGAAAATGCATTGAAAAATCTTGATGGAGTCCTTCATGTGAATGTGAATCTTGGAACAGAAAAGGCACATGTAATATTTAATCCTCGAATGATAACCATAGCTGATATGAGAAAGGCGATCGAGGATACAGGATACCAATATCTTGGTATTGAAGGAGAAAAGGAGGAAGATGCTGAAAAAATATTAAGAGAGAAAGAATTAAAAGAAAAACAGAAAAGATTTATTATTGGACTCGCTGTAGGTGGTTTTCTTCTAGCACTTGGATATCTCCCAATAAAATTTCCATTTTCTTTACCTTATTTTATGCTTATAATTTCAACCCCTGTATTTTTCTTCATTAGTTATCCAATATTTAAAGCAGGTTATAGAGCTCTCAGAAATAAAAATTTGAATATGGATGTTATGTATTCAATGGGAATTGGAGTCGCTTATTTTACGAGTGTTTTTGCAACATTTGGATTTGTATTTTCTACAGAATTTTTATTTTATGATACAGCAGTTCTTTTGGCATCATTTTTAACATTAGGACGCTATCTTGAAGCAAGGGCAAAGGGTAAGACTTCAGAAGCGATTAAGAAATTAATTGGCTTGCAACCAAAAACAGCTCTTGTTATTCGTGACAATAAGGAAATAGAGATACCCATAGAGGATGTGAGAATTAATGACCTGGTTATTGTTAAACCCGGAGAGAAAATTCCAGTTGATGGAGAGGTTATTGAAGGTGAAAGTTTTGTTGATGAATCTATGATAACAGGGGAGTCGATTCCAGTTTTTAAAGAAAAAGGGAAAACAGTTATAGGAGGAACTTTAAATAAAAATGGCATTATAAAGTTCAAAGCTACCAAAGTTGGGAAAGATACTGTATTAGCTCAAATAATAAAATTAGTAGAAGAAGCACAAGCCTCAAAGCCTCCTTTGCAAAGAATTGCGGATAAAGCTGTAAGTTATTTCATTCCAGCAGTTTTAGCAATTGCAATAATCTCTTTTATTTCATGGTATTTTATTTTTAGTGATACACTTCTTTTTGCTTTAAATTCTCTTATTTCTGTTCTTGTTATTGCATGTCCCTGTGCCCTTGGACTTGCAACCCCTACAGCAGTCACTGTAGGGATTGGAAGAGGTGCAGAATTTGGTATTCTTATTAAAAATGGAGAAGCTCTTGAAATATCTCCTAAATTATCAACCATCATTTTTGATAAGACAGGCACGCTTACTAAAGGAAAGCCTGAGGTAACAGATATAATAGGAATAAATGTTGATAAAAATGAACTTCTTAAATTAACAGCAAGTATTGAGAAGAATTCTCAGCATCCCCTTGCAGAAGCAATTGTTAAAAAAGCTCAGGAATTTGATATTAAATTAGAAAGAGTTACAAAATTTAATACATTTGGTGGAAAAGGAGTAATAGCAGTAATTAATGGAAAGGAAGTTTTAATAGGAAATAGAAAATTGCTTCAGGAAAAAGGTATTTCTTATTCTCAGGAAATTGAAGAGAGAATATCTTTTCTTGAGAATCAGGGGAAGACAGTAATACTTGTTGCTATGGAAAATAAATTGATTGGTATCTTTGGTGTTGCAGATACTTTAAAGGAAACAGCAAAAAAAGCAGTGGAAGCTATAAAAAATATGAAAATTGATGTTGGTATGATAACAGGAGATAATGCAAGAACTGCTAAGGCAATAGCAAAACAAATCGGTATTAACAAAGTGCTTGCTGAGGTATTACCTCAGGAAAAAGCTAAGGCAGTTAAAAATCTTCAGAATGAAGGTGAGATAATTGCTTTTGTGGGAGATGGTATTAATGATGCTCCTGCTTTGGTTCAGGCAGATGTAGGAATTGCTATTGGCAGTGGAACAGATGTGGCAATAGAAAGCGGTGATATCGTTCTAATGAAAGATAATCTTTTGGATGTTGTTGCAGCAGTGCAATTGAGTAAGAAAGTGATGAAAAGAATTAAACAGAATCTGTTCTGGGCATTTGCCTATAATACAGCACTTATTCCTGTTGCAGCCGGGGTATTGTATCCCTTTTTTCATATTACATTTAGACCAGAACTTGCAGGACTTGCAATGGCTATGAGCTCAGTAACAGTGGTGACTCTGTCTCTAATGTTGAAAAAATATATACCACCAATTAAAAAGTGAAGAGTAAAGAGTTAAGGGTGAGGAGCAAAAAAAGTAGAATGATTATAACTTTTGACTCATTACTTTTTACTCTTCACTCCTTACGATCAAGAATGAAAGGAGGTGAACAAGATGGCAAAAGATCCAGTATGCAAAATGGAAGTGGATGAAAAAACTGCAGAATATAAAAGTGAGTATAAGGGGAAAACTTATTATTTCTGCGCTCCTGGGTGCAAGAAAGCATTTGATGAAAATCCAGAAAAATATTTAACCGAAGAGACGGAATATGAAGAAGATTAAAAATCTGGAAGTTTGAACTTTAAACTATCGATATTGTATTTTTTAATTTTTACATTGAAAGTATTGGGTTTCATTTTTAACAAGGAAGAAGCTAATCTTTGATTACCCTGAGCTAATTTTAAGATTTGAGTTAAAAGTTCTTTTTCTATCTCATCTATAAACAGCTTTAAGGGGACTGGTTCTTTTTCAACACATATTTTTATATAAGTTTTTATTAATTTTTCTCTTTCCTTTTGCAATTTTTTAAACAAGAATCCGTCTCTTTCGATTTCTAAATTTTCGCCAGATGGAAAAATTTTATTCATTTATTCCCCTTCATGATAAAAGGTGTCTTATTGACATTATTAATTTATTCAAATCAAGGGGCTTAACAAACAGATAATCTACACCAAATTTTTCAATATCTTTAACATTAATTAAATCTGGATAAGCGGAAACAAGAATTGTTTTTCCTCTAAAACCTTGTTTTCTCAATTTTTCTATTATTTCCAATCCATTGATTCCAGGTAATTTATAATCTGTTATTATCAAGTCTATTGGATCATTGTCTATTTCCTCTAAGGCTTCCTCTCCTGTTGAATAAACAGCAATTTTATATTTATCCTTTAATATCAAGGATAAAGTTTTCTGTATTGTTCTATCGTCCTCTATTATAACTATTTTTCTTTCCATACTTCTCCTCATTTAGTTATATGCATATTCCATGCCAAATTTTAAATTTGTTATTTTATTTAATTTCAAATAGTTAAGCTTTTTTGAATTTTAATAGGGTGTTTAATTATTTACAACTGGATTTAAATTATTTTACACTTTTATATCATATTCCTTGATTTTTCTATCAAGGGTAGGCCGTGTTATTTTTAAAATTCTACATGCTTTACTTTTATTCCCGCCTACTTTTTTGAGGACATATTGAATGTAATCCTTCTCAACTTCTTTTAATGGTAATAATTCTTGCTTAAAAGGAGGCTGAGGAGAAGGCTCTAAAGGTAAATTTTCTTCAAGCAAAACATCGCTTTTAGATAAAACAACTGCTCTGGTTAAAGCATTTTCCAGTTCTCTAACGTTTCCTTTCCATGGATAATTAATCAGTTTTTCCATTACATGAGGAGGAACTATTCTCACATTTTTGTGTAGTTGACGATTGATTTTTTCAAGCAAATATGCGACTAATTCTGGGATGTCCTCTTTTCTTTCCCTCAATGGAGGCAGATTTATTTCAACAACTTTTAATCTATAATATAAATCCTCTCGGAATTTACCCTGCTCGACAAGTTCTTTAAGATTTTTGTTAGTAGCTGCTATAATTCTTGCCTCTGTTTTGAGAATCTTATCTCCTCCTACTTTCATGAAATCCCTGGTCTCAATTACCCTTAATAATTTTGATTGAAGATTTGGGGATATATCACCTATCTCATCAAGGAATAAAGTTCCTTTACCCGCTATTTCAAACTTTCCTTTTGTTTCTGTAACAGCATCTGTAAAAGCTCCTTTCACATGACCAAAAAGTTCACTTTCTAAAAGGGTGTCAGGAAGAGCAGAACAGTTTATTGTTATGAAGGGTTCATTTTTATAAGGACTACTATAATGTATTGCTCTTGCTACAAGTTCTTTCCCTGTTCCGCTTTCACCCTGAATAAGCACATTTGTGCGAGTATTGGCAACCATTCCTATTAATTTAAAAACTTCCCGCATTTTCGGAGATTTTCCGATAATATTGTTAATTGTATAATCTCTTTCCTGTTCCTCTACAATATAATTTAGTTTTTCTTCAAGTTCTTTAACTTTAAAGACTTTCTTTATAGCCAGGGATAATTCAATATAATCAATAGGTTTTGCAATATATTCAAAGGCGCCTAATTTAATAGCCTCCACAGTTGTTTTCATATCATCATAAGCTGTCATAACAATCACATAAGCTTTTTTATTTAAGTTTTTAATTTCAGTTAAAACTTCCAGTCCATTAATATCAGGTAATCTAACATCAAGGATAGTTAAATCAGGATTGGATTCTTTGAATAATTCTATTCCTTCGGTTCCATCAGCTGCTACTATTACCTCGTTGCCTTCTTTCGAGAGATGAGATATAAAAGTTTTCCTGATAAGAGGGTCGTCATCAATTACAAGAATTTTTCTCATTTGGGTCTCCTTGGAATTATTATTTCAAAAGTTGTTCCTTTTCCTCTTTCACTAAAAACCTGTATCGAGCCTTTATGTTGTTCAATAATCTTTTTAGCATTTGCAAGTCCTAACCCAGTTCCAGAAGATTTAGTTGTAAAAAAGGGTTCAAAGATCTCGGGCAAAATCTCAGAGGGGATGCCACATCCTGTATCAGAAATTATAATTTTTACAAATTTCCTATTTTTTGCACCAGCTATGATCTTTATTTTTCCTTTCCTTTCTATTGCCTCTATAGAATTCATTAGAAGATTTGTAAATACTTGCCTCAGTTTATCGGCATCAACGATAATTGTTGGTAAATTGGATTCGAAGCTTTTCTCTATCGTTATTTTCTTACCCTTAAGTTCATTCGATATAAGTTTAATTGATTCTTCAATAATGCTAGGAAGAGAAAATTCGTCTAAATTAAGCCTTGTTACACGAGCAAAATCAAGAATATCCTTTACTATCTTATCAATCTGGTTAATTCCCTCCAGTGCTATCCCAAGATGTTCCCTTTCATCATCCTTTATATTCGCATCATTCAATACTTTTTGAATATTTAATTTAACTGAAGTGAGAGGATTCCTTATTTCATGAGCAATTCCAGTTGAGATTCTTCCAATTGAGGCGAGTTTTTCAGCTTGAATCAACTTCTTATTTGCTTCTTCTATTTCCTTTTTGCTCTTTAAAAGCTTTGATGTCATTTCATTAAATTTTTCTGCCAGGTCTGCTATTTCGTCACCAGATGTTATATTTATTTTATAAGTAAAATCTCCCTTAGAAATTTTTATAGTACCCTCAACCAATTTTTTTATGGGATTTGTAATTCTCTGGGCTAAAATAATTGCACTTATAATTCCAATAATTATTCCACCTCCTCCTAAAAGGAGAAGGATTAATCTTGTTCTTCTAATTTCCATATACATCTCTTCAAGAGAGAGTCCTATTTTCACAGAACCCCACTTTGACTTTGAATCTCCAGCAAATATTGGTATTTCAACTTCTAAAACGCGAATGGTTTTGCCATTTTTCTTTAAGTTGAGAGAATTAAAATATCTATGCTCTGGAGTTATATTCCCTTTGAGATAGCTGGATTTATAAATTCCTTTGAAATTCTTGGTTGAGTCAGTTGCAACAAAAGGCTTATTTTCCTTATCATAAAAAATTATATAAAGTAATTTATTATCTATCTGTTTTTCAATGTTTTCTTTTATTCCCTTTTTATCCCAGAAAAGAAAAGGTTTTAAATTTAAATCAGCAATATTTTTTGCTATTAGGAAACCTTTATTTTTTGATTCCTCAAAAATTGTATTCACTTCTCTCTTTTCAATAATAAATAAGATTAAGCTTACCAGTGATATTATGAGTAAGGTTACATAAATTATAAATTTTACTTTGATTGAAAATCTCTTTTTTTTCATTTATTCAACCATACTTTTCTTACATTTAATGTCCCGAATCCGAGAGGTGAAATATCAATATCTCTCACATAATTTTGGAAAGCAACCCTTTCCTGTGAATAATACAAGGGGATTGCTGGCACCTCTTCTTCAAGTAATTTTTCAATTTTTTTATAAATTTGTATCCTTTTGGTCCAACTTTTCTCCATTTCAGCTCTTTTTATTAATTTTTCAAATTCTTCATTTTTAAATTCGAATAAATTAAAATTTGATTGAGAAGAAAATAAAGGAATTACTATATTTTCGGGATCTGGAAAACTCATGTCGTATGTAACAAAAACTAAATAGGGTTCTTTTGACTCTAAAAGGTCTTTTTTCGAATTATAGAATTTAAATTTTAACTTTATATTTAAAAATTTAAACTGGTCTTTTAGGACTTTAGAAATTTTTCGCATAAATTCTCTTTCATCCCTTCTTATAAATATAATAATGGTCAGATCATCGAGCTCCAAATTTTTTAATTCGTTTATAGCATTTTCTGGGTTAGTAGGCTTTTCCTTATTTTTAGGAAGAAAACCGGGCAGTTGAGGTGGGATATAATTATTGGTAATTTTTGGTATTGTATGAATTCGGTTAAAAATATTGATAAGTTTTTCCTTATTTAGAACTTGAGAGAAAGCTTTTCTAATTCTTTTTTCATTGAATGGAAACCTTTGACAGCTAAATCCAAGATATGTAAAACTGAGAAGATCAATGCCTATAATAGGATAATTCCCTTTAAGTACTTTTTCTGAAAGCACAGGAATGACATCAATTTCTTTATTTAGAAAATTATCAAGCGTGTAAAAAGGGCAAAATTCAATTGCTTCTAAATATGGCTTTCCAAGAAAATAATTATCATTTCTTTTCAACCTGATCCCTACTATATTTAATCTCGTATCTCTTATCCAATAATCGAACTTGAAAGGGCCTGTTCCAGAAGGTTTATCAAAAAATGCCTCTCCTTCCTTTATAAGTAAATCCTTGGGAAGAATTTTCCACTCAGGCATAGTTAACATGTATAAGGCTGAAACAAAAGGAACAATCCATTCAATTTCCACAATGTATCTTCCTTTTGTTCTTAAACCAGCGATTTCATCTGTTTTCCCTGATAAATATTCTAATCCTCCTTTAATTTTTGAGATGAAAAATCTCTGATAGGCAGATATAGATTTTTTAGAAATTAGTCTTTTAAAGGAGAAAATAACATCTTCAGAGGTAAGCTCCTTTTCATGGTGGAATTTAACCCCTTTTCTTAAATAGAAAGTATAGATCCTACCATCATCAGAAATAGTCCAATATTCAGCTAAACAGGGTACGAGATTTAAATTTTTATCAAGTGTTACAAGATTATCAAAAAGCTGTTCAGAAATAAAACGAAGAGAAAGGGGGTGTGTTGGATCCAGAACAACAGGAAAATAATTTTCAAATGGTTTTATTTTCAAAACTCCTCCATATTTTATTTTTAAGTTATCTATCTGACCAAGTAGTTGAAACGAAAAGATGAGACTTGAAATTAGAATTAATATAAATTTTCTTAACACTTCACTTAATCTCTACTTAATCATTATAATTTATAAATAAAAGCATTTCAATTTCTTAAAAAATTATTGACTATTTAGGATATTTGTAATATACAGTAAAAAGATTAATGGATAAGGTGGAAGGAATTCTCAATTATTTATATCAACACCCTGTAATTTTTATCATACTTTTTTCATTATTTTTTATAATCATCTTTTACTGGATTGGATATATAAAAGGTAAAAGTAAGGGATACTTAGAAAATCTTAAGAAGCAAAGTGAAATGCAGCTTGAAATTCAGGAGTTGAAGCATTCTTTAATGAACTTGAAAAGAGAGTTAAAAGAAAAAGAATCAGAACTCGAGAGTTTGAAAAAGAAGTATGAACCATCTCTTGCTCAAAAATTTATAAAAAAAATTAAGGGCGAGAAAGAAGAGGAATAAATTAAATTTTATCAATGGGAGGAGGAATATGAATAATAAATTTAAACCTTATGTACCTCCTGAGTCTTCAATGAAGGAGATTTCATTTAAGGCTATTTTTCTTGGAATTATAATGGCAATAGTTCTTGGTGCTGCAAATGCTTACTTGGGTTTGCTTGTAGGAATGACAGTTGCAGCAACCTTTCCTGCTGCAGTTATTGCAATGGCTGTTCTTCGTCCATTTAAAGGAACAATTCTTGAAGAAAATCTTGCAAGAACAACAGGTGCAGTTGGAGAAGCATTGGCAGCGGGTGCGATTTTCACAATTCCAGCTTTCTTATTAACTCGACCTGCTGTGTGGGATAAATTTGATATTGTTAAGTCATCCCTTTTAATGTTAGTTGGTGGTGTACTCGGTGTATTTTTCATTATTCTTGTTCGTAGGACTCTTGTCCAAGATGTAGAGCTTCCCTTTCCAGAAAGTGTGGCCTGTGCTGAAATGGTAAAGGCAGGTCAAAAAGGAGGAACTCAAGCAGCTTACATGTTCTGGGCAATGGGATTAGGGGCATTAATTGAATTCTTTACTAGCGAAAATGGAATTAGAATTATTAAACCTTTTGTTCGCTTTGTATTTAAAATTCCGGGTCTTTCAAGAATCTCTTATCTTGATGCTGATAATAACCTTGTATATAAATCTCCAGCAGTGGAAGGTAGAATGTTTCTTGAAACACCAGCTGCGAATGCCGCCATGACAGGTGTTGGTTATATAATCGGCCCAAAGCTTGCAGCATTAACTTTCTCAGGAGGAGTTCTTGGATGGCTTCTTTTAATGCCAATACTACTATTTATCGGAAGCAAAGATCTTGGCAATATTGCATCAAGATTCTTTCAGGGAGATTGGACCAGCACTGCTGTTTCAGCATATAATGCACAAATCAAGCCAATAGCTGTTGGAGCCATGTTAGTGGGTGCTTTTTATACGCTATTCAAAATGAGACAGAATTTAATTGCAGGAATCGGCCGTTCCATTTCAGATGTTAAAAAAGCAAGATCAGGAGAGAAGGTCGAGACTTTAAGAACTGATAGGGACTTGCCTTTTCCTTCGATTATAATTGCAATTATTGCCTTGATTATTCCAATGTTTTTCCTGTATAACATTTTCACTCACAATATAGGTTCTTCTCTTGTTGCAACCTTGGTAATGATAATAATGGGACTTTTATTTGCAGCTGTTGCGGGTTATCTTGTTGGAATAATAGGCTCTTCATCAAACCCAATATCAGGTTTAACACTTACCACTCTATTAATTGCTGCATTAATGATGGTTATTCTTGGCCAAAGAGGTGCTCCAGGAATTGCAGCAGTTATAGGAGTTGCAGCAATCATATGCTGTGTTGCTGGTGTTGCTGGTGATATGATTCAGGATTGGAAGGTTGGATACATACTTGGTGCAACTCCATGGAAAATGCAAATTGGAGGAATCATTGGTGTAACTGCAGCTGCATTGACCTTAACTTTTTCGCTACAGCTTTTACACAATACAATGAGAATAGGAAGTGATGCGCTTCCAGCTCCTCAGGCAAACTTGATGGCAATGATGGCACAAGGAATAGTTGGTGGAGAGATGGCATGGCCATTGGTTATTGCAGGAATGCTGCTAGCTTTTGGCCTCATCCTTATAGGTTCTCCTTCTCCAATGCTTATAGCTGTTGGAATGTATCTTCCTTTTAGAGCAACTGCTTGCATTTTCTTTGGTGGTGTATTGAAATACATACTTGATAAAAGTGTAGAAAAAAAGAAGCCTACAAAGAAAGGAAAGGAAATTGTTGAAAATATTGGGCTTTTATTAGCATCTGGATTAATAGCTGGACAGGCGATAATGGGAATTATTACAGCAGCTCTTAAGGGAGCAAAAATTCACATGCCTGAATCCCTAAATAATCCATGGTTGGCTCTTGTGATCTTCTTTATTTTAGGATTTATACTTATTTATTTCCCATACAAGAAAATGGTTGCTTCAGGAGAATTTGAGTCAGAGAAATAAGAGGAATTGAAGAAAAAGGAGAATACTAATATTAATTTCTTAGATTTAGTACCAGTAAGGAACATAGAGTGGGAGAGGGGAGAGGGAGGATTGATTGTCCTTTTAAAACCAAAATTTAAAAATAAGTTTATTGTAAAATACTTTCTGCCTAAAATGAAAAAACCTTTTTTTAGAATAAGGCTTGATGAAATAGGAAGTTATGTCTGGGAACTGTGTAATGAGGAGAATACTGTGAGTGAGATTGGAATAAAATTAAAAGAGAGATTTGGTGAGAAAATCGAACCAGTATATGATAGATTAATTATATTCTTAAAACAACTTGAGAGAGGGAAATGTATTAAGTTCAAATTGAGAGGGGGCAGGGAGCATTCTGCTCCCTAAAATGCCACTTCCTCCCTCCAAGGTTATTTCCAGAAAGTTATAATGCAAATTCTATGCCAGGAATATGACAATTATTCGTCAATTAAGTTATTGATTTTTAAGGAATTATAAATTTCAATCGATTTTTTCTTTTCCATTCCTGACATTTTTTGTCATTAAAATGACAAATTATGTCATTTATAAAATATTTGTTAAAATATTTTCATGAAATTCAGTAAATTTATTTCTTTTGTTTTATTGCTAATGTTCATTTTGAATTCATCGTATACAGCTTCAATTTATGATCCAAAACTAAAATGGAAAACAATAGAAACCCCACATTTTTTTGTACACTTTCATCAGGGAGAATTTGAGATCGCGAAATTGACAGCAAACTTAAGTGAAGAAGTTCATAAAAAACTGTGTTCTTTCTTCCAATATCAGCCAAATGATAAAACTCATATAATCCTTGTAGATAATAGAGATATTGCAAATGCATACGCTACAGTTTTCCCGCAAAAGACCATAGTCATTTATGCTGTTCTACCAAAAGGCGAGAGTTTAATTGGAAATTTTGATAATTGGATTAGAACTGTCTTGATTCATGAATATACCCATATTCTCCAATTGGATATGACTTCTGGATTGCCGAGAATAATGCGGTATATATTCGGAAGAGCACCTTTACCCTTTTGCTTCCCGAATTTTTTTCATCCTTTATGGTTTATTGAAGGAACTGCTGTGCTCTCAGAAACTAAATTTACAACACGAGGAAGAGGAAGAGCAGCTGACTGGAATATGCTCCTTCGTACAGCTATTCTGGAAAATAAATTCCTTTCAATTGATAAAGCCTCTGGGCCTCTTATTGAGTGGCCATGGGTTAATTCTTCTTATTTATATGGAAATAAATTTCTAGAATATTTAGAAAAAGAATATGGAAAAGAAAAATTGATTGAATTAAATAAAAAAGGGAGTAGAACAATAATTCCTTACTTTACTGATTGGATTTTTAAAAAAATATACGGGAAAACGACAATAAAATTATGGGAAGAATGGAAAAAGAAAAAGGAAAAGGATATCATCCCTCTAAAAAAGAAAATATCAAAAAATAAAGAAAAAATTAGAATAAAACAAATAACTAAAAATGGATATTTCGTTTTCGGGCCACGTTTTTCTCCTGATGGAAAGAAAATTGCGTATTCTGTTTTAAACCCTAATTCTTTTCCTGAGATAAGAATATATGATTTAGAAAATGGTAGAGATTACTCCCTAACAGATAGATACTATGGGAATTATCTTTGCTGGACCAAAGATAGAAAAGGCTTAATCTTTTCTCAACTTGAATACTATAATAATTTTTACCTTTTTGGAGACCTGTTTTTCTTTGACTTAAAAAGCAAAAAAGTAAAAAGATTAACAGAAGGATTGAGATTAAGTGCACCGGATATCTCTCCGGATGGGAGAAGAATTGTTGCAATAAAAACCTATCAAGGGATTAATGATTTAGTAATATTTGATTTAGAATCTCAAAAAATTAAATCAATTACAAAAAATAAAGATTATATAATTTATTCTTCTCCCTCCTGGTCTCCTGACGGAAGTAAAATAGTTGTAACTGAAGGTAAAAAGGGAAAATGGAGGGTTTTAATTTTGGATCTTAATGGAAAGATAATTTTTTCTCATTCAGAAAAAGAAGCAAGAATTATTTCACCACGCTGGTCTCCTAATGGAAAATTTTTGATTTTCAGCTCGGATAGAACTGGAATATTTAATTTATATGCATATTCACTTAGTAAGAATAAATTATATCAGATAACAGATTCAATTTCTGGTGTTTTTTATCCTGATATTTCCCTAGATGGAAGCAAACTTGTTTTCGTTATATATTCCTCACATGGATATGATTTAGCTATTATGGATTTTTCTCCGCAGGCGTTAATGGAGCCAGATCCTTATAATTTAAACTATCCAGAGTATAAATTTTCATTAAATAAAACAAAATATCCATTTCGCGATTATAATCCATTGCTATCATTAACTCCAAAATTCTGGCTACCAATTTATTTGAAGGAAAATGCAGGGATTACCCCAGGACTAATGACCATGGGTTTTGATGTTTTACAGAAACATTATTATTTATTGAACTTTTATTACAATCCCTACTCTGAAAAATTTGCCTATTCTATAAACTATATTTATGATGGTTTAAGACCCACTTTTCAGCTTCATTTATCTCGTAGAAAATTAAAAGAGGATGAGAAAAGGTTTTCAGTAAAAATTTATTATCCCTTTTACAAAGTTAAAAGAGTCCATTCCATATTTTTTGAATATTTTCAGGAAAAAACTTCTTATTTAAATCAAAGAAGCAAGCAAATATCAAAGTTTAGTGGAATAAAATTTGGATGGTATTATAATAGCTCTCGCAAATACGGCTATTCTATTTCACGAACTGATGGAAGAATTATTGATTTCTATTATGAAAGGGATTTAAAAAAATTAGGAAGCGATTATGATATTTCAAAATTGATAGGTGAATGGCGTGAATATTTAGGATTGCCTTTTAGACATCATGTTCTTGCATTTAGAATAGCTGGAGGAGTTTATTATGGTAAAGAAACAAAGGAGCTTATTTTTATAGGTGGATATAAAAATAGAGTAACTCCCTTTGATTCAGATTACTTCTCTCTTTTAAGAGGATATGAGGTGGGAGCATTCTTTGGGACAAAAGCAATATTGTTTAATTTAGAATATAGAATGCCTCTTTTTAATATTGAAAGAGGAATTTGGGATATCCCTATATTTCTTCAGAGATTTCACCTTGGATTTTTTGTGGATAGTGGGAAAGCATGGAATAATAAAAAATTTAATTTTACTGGATTTAAAACAGGAGTTGGGATGGAAATGAGAGTCGATTTGAATTTGGGTTATATTGTGCCGATTACTTTATCTGTTGGAATAGCTAAGGGATTGGATAAGAAATTTGGTAAAAGTCAAATCTACTTAAGACTTGGAACGTCTTTTTAAACTTGAAAAAGTTTTGATTTTCAATTATTTATTAAAATCGAAGGAAGGAGGGCAAAAATGGTAATTCTCGGAAAAGATGAGATAAAAGAGATTGATGTTGATACTCTTGCAATGAGAGTCTTTCTTAAATCACTCGAGCTTATTGGAGGTCCGCGAAAAATTATAGAATATAGAAAGCTTACATGGATCCCCAGTCTCATTGAAGCTTCATATGCAGTGGTCTTTTCTGAGGAAATGAGGAAATCAAAAGAAGAAATTGCTGAAATCCTCGGTATTACAAAACAGACGGTTCAGAATATATTTAGAACAGGAGTAGATGCAATTAAAGAAAAGATTACAGATTTTGATAAATCAAAGGAAATAAAAGCGCATACTGCTGGAGGGCTTGCAAGGTGGGCTTACGAAGAAATTAAAAAGGGAAACGAGAGTATAAATTTCCTTCAAAGCGCATTTCAACAAATTTCAGATATATTTGAGATATCTTGGCCTATTGAGGTTCTTAGAAGAATTAAGGGTCATAAATTCCCTATGGAAAAGAAAAAAGTTAAAGATTTACTTGGAGGATTAAAGATAGAAAATAAAACGCTGGAAGAAATTTTAAATAATAAAAATTTTCCTAATACAATAGACTCACCCTCGCATCTTTTAAAAATCATAAAGGAGATTACACATGGGTGACGTATTCACTTCGATTTTCTGGCTATTTATAATTTGGGCTTTTTTATGGCCTCAAATAAGACATCAGGTATTAATAGGGAATAGAAAAAGTTTGATTAGAAAGCTTGAGAATACGAGAAATAGTAGAGTCATTTTAATGGTTCACAGGCAGGAGCAGATTGGAATGTTTGGTATACCATTTGTCAGATTCATAAATATTGAAGATTCAGAGGCGATATTAAGAGCTATAAGAGTGACTCCTCCTGATATCCCAATTGATCTAATAATACACACGCCAGGTGGACTTGCTTTAGCCTCAGTTCAAATAGCATTTGCATTAAAAGACCATCCAGCAAAGACCACCGTTATTGTCCCGCATTACGCAATGAGTGGAGGAACTTTAATTGCTCTTGCTGCTGATGAAATACTAATGGATTCACATGCTGTACTTGGTCCAGTGGATCCCCAGATTATTATTCAAGATGTAGGACCTGCACCAGCAGCATCTATATTAAAAGCATGGGAAGAAAAAGGGAAAGAAGCCTCTGATAATTTGATTATTCAGGCTGATATTGCAAAAAAAGCAATTAAGCAGATGGAAGAAATAATATATAAACTTCTGACTGGGAGATATTCTGAGAAAAAAGCAAAGGAACTTGCAGAAATTTTCTCAAAGGGCGAATGGACTCATGATTATCCAATTACTTATGAAAAAGCAAAAGAACTTGGTCTTCATGTTAAAAGTGAAATTCCAGAAGAAGTTTATGAACTTATGGAACTTTATCCTCAAGCTCGGCCTCAAAGACCAACAGTTGAATATATTTCAAGGCCGCCTGAGAAAATTTCGCAGAGAGGATTTAAGCAATGAAGGATATAAATGAAAGAGATAATGGAGATGTAAGGGAAAGACCAGAAGTTTGTGAAGAAGGAATTGTTAGATTAAGTGAAATTGGAGATAAAATTCCAAAAATCGAAGGTGTTTCAACTGGTATAGAGGGATTGGATGAACTTTTCTTTAAAACGGAATGGGAAAAGAAAAAACCTTTCAGAGTATCACTTGGTGGAATTCCACGATATAGTGTAATGAATCTCACAGGCGTATCTGATACAGGTAAAAGTCTAATGGTTGAACAATATGCAATAAAACAGGCTGGTAAAGGAGAGAAAGTTGTTTTTATAACAGTTGAATCACCTGCTGCTTTTGTCGCAATGGGAATGAAAGAAAGAGCCAAGGTAATGGGAGTTGAGGAAGAAAAAATTGATGAAAATATAATTTTTATTGATGTTGCATCTCATACAAGACTTAGAGAGGATTTACCTTCTCTCCTTGCCACGCTTGCCCATGTGATAAAAACTTATAAAATTCATCATACCATTATTGACTCAATCACGGGGCTTTATGAACATAAGGAAATGATGGCCAGGGTTATTGTTAGAAGAGTTTTCAATTTCCTTAAAAAATGGTATCAAACAGCCCTTCTTGTTTCTCAAAAAAGGTCAGGGCATGAACTTATGTCTGCAGAAGCAGCAGGTGGATATGCTGTCGGCCATATTGTAGATGGGACCATGGTTTTATACAAGGAGACTATAGATTCTTCATATAAAGAAAGACTTTATGGGCTTCCAATAGGAGAAATTGTCAGACTTTTCCGAATTGATGGTTGCAGGCTTACAGGACATGACACATATATACATGTTATGGAGATAACTGAAAAAGGACTGGTTAAAATTGGTCCCTCCCTTTTAGAGCTCTTACAACAGAGAACCAGGACAAAGAGTAAAAAAAAGCTAATCCAGTAAACTTACATTTTTCTTTAAAACTTTTATTTCCTTCTTATTGAGATGACGCCACTCACCAGGTTTTAATCCTTTAATTGTTATTCCTCCGAAAGAAATCCTTTTCAGACTTAAAACTGGATGACCAATTGCTAAAAACATTAATTTAACTTGTCTTTTCCTACCTTCATAAAGCTTTATCTCTAATAAAGCTTTTTTACCTTTTTTAGCAATTAATTTCACTTTTGAGGGAGCAGTTCTTTTTCCATAAAGAGGAATTCCCTTTTCTAATTTTTCTAATTTTTCAGGGCTTGGAATACCTTTAACTTCAACTCTATATACTCTTTCAACTTTATAACGAGGATGTGTCAGTCGATATGCAAGTTCTCCATCATTTGTTAAAAGTAATATCCCTTCACTATCATAATCCAATCTTCCAACAGGGAAGATTCTTTCTTTAAAATCTGGCAATAAATCCATGACTTTTGGACGGTTGAAAGGATCTCTTAGTGACACTATATAACCTTTTGGTTTATACAGGACTAAATAGATTAGATTCTCTTTATAGGAAATCTTTTTACCGTCAACTTCTACAATATCCTTTTCTGGATCAACTTTTATTCCTAATTTCTCTACAATCTCTCCGTTGACTGTTACTCTTCCTTGTTTGATTAGCTCATCAGCCTTCCTTCTTGATACTATTCCACATATTGCAATGAACTTATTTAACCTGATTTTCATAGATTTTTTAATTTTCTTTTATTTTTCTTCTTTTTCAGGTCTTTTAAAGAGAGATTCTGAAATCTGTGAATTTATTTTTGCTTCCTTGATAACTACTTCTGCGAATTTCTTGCCATTTGAATTTATAGTAATATGAAATGGAATTTTTATTCCGGATATCTCCTTATAATCGGAGTAAAATTCATCAAGCTTAGCAGGTCCTGTCATTGTTTTTCCCTGATAGGATTTTTTTAATATTAATCCTGTTTCAGGATCAATTGCAAGTTTAATGGAATTGCCCTCTATATCTGTGACTAAGATCACTTCTGCCTTTGTCCCGTTTATCTCTTCAGGAGCAAGAGCCTGGACCTTCATTCCCTTTTTATCAATATTTTGTAAAATATAAATGGTATTCCTTCTAAGAGCCTTTTTTATATCCGTGAGCTGAGATTCGGGTAAATCCTGAATTCCCTGAGGAGTTTTCATCCAGCCTGTTTTTCCGTTCATGACTGTAATAATTTTACCAAAAGGCATATTGATTTCACTTCGTGTTTTGTCTGGATAAATTATTATTTCTTTACTTGAAATTTTAAACTCACCCTGAGGAGTTGTTACCTTTGTTTCCTTCACTATAATTATATTTTTAACTTTTTTAAATCTTTCTGAGCCTCCAAGTGCTTCTATTGATGTCTCAAGAATCTTTTCTGCCTTTGCAACTTCCGCTTCTGTTGCTTCTGGAATTTTTTCTTTTTTAATTTCAGGTTCGGGAATCGTAATGTCAATTTCATTGACTGGACCAAATTCTGAAAGTGAACAGTCAAAGTCCTCCGCATTTCCCACAGCAAGAATAACCAGTTTATCCGGATGGATGTATTTCCTAGCTGCCCTTAATATATCTTCCTTTGTTACCTTTTCTATATTTCTTTTGTATCTCTGGAGAAAATCAGAGGGATATCCATAATATTCATATGTCATCAATCTTTCCACTATTTCCCTTTTTGTATCGAAATTAAAGACAAAGGAATTTAGGATACTATCCTTTGCCTTTTTCAATTCCTCACTAGTGACTCCTTCCTCAACAATTTTTTTAATTTCATTTATTATAGCTCTTATTGCCTGACAGGTTGACTGGGATTTTGTTGAACAGCCAGCAAAAAACATTCCGGGATAGTCATAATTGGCCCCGAATACGCCCCATACTGCATATGCGAGTCCGAGGTCGGAGCGGACTTTTCTGAATAATCGAGAAGAAAAACTACCACCCAGTATTTCAGTCAAAACTCGCAGTGCAAAATAGTCAGGATTATCTCTTCTAACTCCAATGTGCCCGATTCGAATATTAGTCTGATTGACATCAGGTTTTTTAATCAAATTCACAGAGGGCTTTAATTCTAAACTCACCTTTGGTTCATGTGGAAAATCAATTTTTTCGGGTTTCCAATCCCTAAATGCCCTTTCAAGTTTTTTAATCATCTCCTTTGTTTTGAAATCACCCCACACTCCTAAAATAACATTATTTGGATGGAAGTATTTTTTATGAAAGGCTATCAGGTCTTCTCTTGTTATGTTATCAATGGTCTCGTATTCTGGATGACGGGCATAGGGACTTTCTGGTCCGTATATCAATTTGGCAAATTCTCTGCTTGCAATTTCCATTACATTATCATTTCTTCTAGAAATAGCTGTTTTTTCCTCAACTTTAGCAAGTTCTATTTTATCCTCACTAAAAATCGGATTCATAAGGATATCAGCAAAGATTGAAATAGCCTTATCGAAACTTTCCTTTAAAACTGACATATAAGCTCTTCCTACACTTACACCAATAGAAGTTGAAATCTCAGCTGCGATGCTTTCAAGTTCTTCGTCTATTTTGTCACCAGTTTTTGACTCTGTTCCACCTGTTCTCATCACCCTTCCAGTTATTCTAGCTAATCCAATTTTATCTGAAGGCTCATATTTTGAACCAACCTTAATCATGGCAGAAACTTCAATCATTGGAAGGTCATGGTCTTCTACTAAATACACAACCATTCCATTTTTTAAAACAACTCTTTCAACCTTAGGAAGTTTTAGTTCTTTTAATGGAGGGAATGTCAGCTCTTTGGGGCTTTTCTGAGAGAAAACTGAGGATGGATTAATTAAAAAAGCTAATATAATAAGAATTGATAATAAATAATTTTTTCTTTTCATTTTTACCTCCCTTTTATTTCTCAGATGATGTAGTAACTATTTGAGCAACTACTCTATTCCTTTTTATAAAACATTTCTTGGCAACTCTTATAATATCTTCAGCTGTCACTTTTTTTATTGCATCAATACTTCTAAATAAATTTCTCCAGTCTCCAGTTAAAGCCTCATAATAAGCCAATTGATAGGCCAATCCAAAATTTGAACCTAACTGACGGACAAGATTTGCTCTTGCTCGAATTTTCGCTTTTTCCAGTTCTTCCTCACTCACCTTTTCTTTTTTCAATTTTTCAATTTCTTCATAAATAGCTTTTTCACATTCTTCATTTGTATGACCAATTGATGGAACCGCATATAAAACAAAAAGATTTGGATATTTATTTCCTGGAAAACCAGGAAATGCACCTACCTGTACAGCTATTTTTTTCTCCTTCACGAGACTTTTGTATAGACGTGATGTCCTTCCAAGACCGAGAATATCCATTAAAACATCATATACAGCATTATCAGGGTGATTTATATCAGGTTTATGATAACCTATTAATAAGATTGGCTGGGAAGGGTCTTCCACTTCTACTCTTCTTTCACCCCATTGAGGTGGTTCAACTGTTTCCACTGGTTCTGGTTTAGGTCCAGATGGAATTCTTTCAAAATAGATTTTTGCGAGTCTTTTTACCTCTTCTGGATTTACATCTCCAACCATACATACTGTGAGATTAGATGGAATGTAATATTTTTTGAAAAATGCCAAGGCTTCTTGCCGAGTAATTGTTTCCAGGTCTGACATATGCCCAACAACATTATCGCCATATGGATGCGCTTTATAAGCTATCGCCAAAAATTCCTCCATTAATTTACCTATCGGCTGACTTTCAACCCTCATTCTTCTTTCTTCCATAACCACTTCCTTCTCTTTATAAAATTCGCGAAGAACTGGGTTAAGAAATCTATCAGATTCAAGGGACATCCACAATTCAAGTTTATTAGATGGAAGATTATAAACATACCCTGTGCCATCTGCGCTCGTAAAAGCATTCAATCCAATTCCTCCATTCTCTTCAACAATTTTTCCAAATTCATTGCTAATTACATAGCTTTTGGCTTTTTCTCTTAATTTCTCAAATTCTTCTTGAAGCGCCTTGATTTTTTTCGGATCATTTGGTTTTTTCATTTTTTCTCTTTTAATTTTAATGAAGAGCTCATCCATCTTATCAAGTATTTTCTTTTCCTCTTCGTAATTTCTTGTTCCAATAGTCTTTGTCCCTTTAAAAGCCATATGCTCAAAAATATGGGCAATTCCTGTTATTCCCCTTACTTCATTTACAGCTCCAACATTAGCATAAGTAATGAAAGAGATTACAGGAGCTTCATGTTTCTCAACAATAATAAATTTCATTCCATTCCTAAGAGTAAATTCAGTTACTTTCTTTTCAAATTCAGTTAGATTTTGAGAGAAAACAGTGGTTAAGAAAGAAAAAATGATTAAGCCAATAAAAAAGACAATTTTTCTTTTACCCATTTTCACCTCCTAATTTTTATATAGATGAAAAAAATTAAATAATTATTATTTTCCTTTAAAACTATGTTATGTTTCATTGTATCTTTTATATTATCTTACGAAAAACCCCCTTTTTGGTTTCAGAAAATTATTATTTTTTCGGTAGCGCAAGTTTTAGACCTTCTGGTAAAGGAGATTTATATTTCTCTCCCTTTGTTTTTTCCTTAAATTCTTTCCACATTTTTTCAATTAGTTTATTGTCATTTAAAAAATCAATTGCAGTTAAGGCCATTACCTTTGTTGCTATAAGCATTCCCTTGTGTCCAATCGTATGCCCACTTGAAGCTACTACAGCCCAGCTATGCCAGGGAACACCTAAAGGGGCACATGCAACATTTAATTGAACAGTGGGAGTTATTCTGCTCACTTCTGCCACATCAGTTGATCCCCCTCTTTGATCAATAGTTACTTTAAAGGGCTCAATTTTTTGATTTAAACCTTTTGTTTCTTTATTGCAGGATTCCTGAATTCCTTTTGCAAAGTCAATTTCTAGAGGTGTAAATTTTGGTGCACCAATCTTTTCTAGATTTTTTTGCATTACTTTTGAACCAGTAATATTTGGCAAAACACTATGAACAGCAGTTATAAATTCAATTTTATACTTGGTATCTGTCATCAAGGAAGCACCCTTTATAATATTTAAAACTCTTTTATAAATCTCTTCCACATTTTTCCTGTTAACATCTCTCACATAATACCAGACCTCTGCAAAATCAGGGACAACATTGGGTGCCTTTCCACCATTTAAAATCACATAATGAATTCTGGCTGTTGGACGTATATGTTCTCTGAGAAAATTCACTCCAATATTCATTAATTCAACTGCGTCAAGAGCACTTCTTCCATTCCATGGATCTGAGGCAGCATGGGCAGTATGTCCGTAAAAGAAAACTTTAAAATTATTCATAGCAAGACTCGACCCAGTATTTACTTTAGTTGTTGTGCTAGGATGCCATGCAATTGCTGCGGATAGATTGTCAAAAATTCCTTCTCTTGCCATAAAGGTTTTTCCAACAACTGTCTCTTCGGCTGGACATCCGAATAGTTTGATGGTCCCAGGAAGATTATATTTTTCCATTACAAATTTTACAGCAAGGACTGCGCCCAGACTTGCTGTTCCAAAGAGGTTATGTCCGCACCCATGACCAGGAGCACCAGGGACTAAAGGCTCTTTTTTTGTTGAAACTTTTTGAGAAAGGCCCGGGAGAGCATCATATTCAGCTAGAATTCCAATTACTGGTTCTCCTTTACCATAAGTTGCCACGAAAGCCGTTGGCATACCAGCTACACCTTTTTCAACTTTGAAACCCGCTTTTTCTAATACTTCAATTAAAAGTTGAGAGGACTTATATTCTCTTAGAGCTGTTTCTGCATATTTCCATATTTTATTACTTATTTCAATCAGAAAGGAATTGTTATTGTTTATCCAGCTAATAGCAAGTTCTTTTTGTTCTTCTACTTTTTTCTTAGCGAAAATCGAGTTGTTAAACATGAGTAATATCAATAAAATAATTAAAAGACTTAAGAAATTAATTCTTCTCATTTTTAAACTCCTTAATAAGTTTACATTTTAGAGATTGAATTGAGTATTTTTTTGAAGTCTTTTCTATTCAACATTTTTTTCATTTGAAAATATTGCTTTAATAATTGATTTACTTCCTGAACACTTCTTCCGCTTCCCTTTGCAATTCTTAACCTTCTCCTTCCATTTATTATTTTTGGGTTTTCTCTCTCCTTTAATGTCATTGAGTTAATAATAGCCTCATAATGAATTATTTTCTTATCATCTATATTGATTTTTTCTAAGCTCTTAAAAGGACCAATAGATGGAAAGAATTTAATTAAACTGGAAAGAGAACCTAATTTTCTCAGTTGAGCTAATTGTCTTCTAAAATCTTCAAGAGTAAATTCCTGTTTTTTTATCTTTTTTGCCAATTCTTCGGCCTTTTCTGTTTCAATTTTCTCCATAGCTTTTTCGACTAATGTGACAACATCTCCAAAGCCTAGAATCCTTGAAGCAAGTCTTTCTGGATGGAAAACTTCCAACTCATCAAATTTTTCACCCACTCCTATAAATTTTATTGGTTTTCCTGTAACTGAAACAATTGATAAAGCTGCACCCCCACGAGCATCTCCATCCAATTTTGTTAAAATTATGGAGTCAATTCCAACCTTTTTATCAAAAAGTTGTGCACTTCTAACAGCGTCCTGTCCTGTGAGAGCATCCCCAACATATATTGTTTCTACTGGTTTTAAAAGTTCTTTAATCAGAAAAAGCTCTTCCATTAATTCTTCATCCACATGAAGTCTTCCTGCAGTATCAATTATAATAGAGTCAAAATAGTTGGATTTTGCATGATTTATTAAATTTTCAATCACAGTTTTTAAATTTTTATTTCTGTCAACTGGATAGAAATTAATTCCTATTAAATTGGCAATTTTCTTTAATTGTTCTTGGGCTGCTGGTCTTTTTAAATCAAGGGAGGTGAGCAAAGGCTTTTTATTCCTTTTTGAAAACCATTTAGCTAATTTACCACATGTGGTTGTTTTTCCTGATCCCTGCAATCCCACAAGAAGATATATTGAAGGTCTCTGATTTGAAAAATTCAATGAATGGGATTTGCTCCCCAAAAGCTCGGTAAGCTCATCTTTTACAATTTTTATTACTTGTTGTCCAGGAGTTATACTTTCAATTACTTTTTGATCAAGAGCTTTCTGTTTTATTTTTTCAATAAAATCTTTTACTATTTTATAATTCACATCTGCTTCTAAAAGAGCAATTTTAATTTGACGAAGTGCGTCGCTTATATTTTCTTCTGTTATTTTTCCTTCGCCCCTGATAAACTTAACAATTTTTTTGAATCTTGTAGAAAGTTGCTCTAACATTTGAAACTTCATTTTAATTGAACATTCACAATCAGTCAAACATGATTTGAGCAGGTATTTTAGGTTTTATTTGACCTTTAATAAATAATTTTGGTATAAATGAAAACTAAAGAAAAATGAAAGTTTTGATTATTGGATCAAATGGACAATTAGGGAATGATCTGGTTAGAGTATTTGATAGAGATGATCTATATCCTTTAACACATCAGGAGATTGAAATAACTGATTTTTCTCGGACAAAAAATATAATTGAAAAATTTATGCCCGAAGTAATTATTAATACTGCTGCATTCCATAATGTCCCAGAATGTGAAAAGAAGCCTGAAAGAGCTTTTCTTGTCAACAGTATAGGAGTAAAAAATCTTGCTGATATATGTCGAGCGAATAATATAACACTAGTGTACATCAGTACAGATTATGTTTTTGATGGAAAGAAAAATTCGCCATATAATGAAGATGACACTCCTAATCCTCTCAATGTGTATGGAATATCCAAATTAGCGGGTGAATTTCTTGCTAAAAGAACAGAGAAACACTATATTATAAGAGTTGCGAGTTTATTTGGAGTTAGTGGATGTAGAGCCAAGGGAGGAGGTAATTTTGTAAAAACAATGTTAAATTTTGCAAAAACAAAGGAGTCGATTCAGGTTACTTCGAATATAATATGCAGTCCAACATATACTTTAGATGCAGCAAAGAAAATAAGAGAGATACTTGATGAAGGATTTCCATACGGAATCTATCATGTAACAAATAGCGGTTCATGTAGTTGGTATGAGTTTGCAGTGGAAATTTTTAATCAGATTGGAGCAAATATAAAAGTTGAAAGAAGAATTGAAAACGAAGAAATAGCTGGAGTGAAGAGACCTCTTTATTCAGCTCTGACAAGTAAGAAAATAAAACCTTTAAGACACTGGAAAGAGGCTTTAAAAGCATATTTAAAAGAAGAAAAAATCTAAAAGGAGGTTAACCTTGATTAAGGATGTTGCAAAAATTGATTTAGTGGCTCATGTGGATGATAGAGGATATTTAATTGAGATTATTAGAGCCACTGATCCCTATTTCACTAAATTTGGTCAGGTCTATCTTGTGGGTAATTTTGCAAAAGGAACAATTCGAGCTTTTCATAAACATAAGTATTTATGGGACTGGTTTTTCATTTCCCATGGCTCTGCAAAATTTGTATTAGTAGATGATAGAGAAGATAGTCCTACATATAAAGAAATGAATACCTTTGTTGTTTGTTCTCGAAATCCAAGTTTGATAGTGGTTCCTCCAGGTGTTTATCATGGATGGATGTCATTAGAGGATGATACTCAACTCGTGAGCACAGCAAGCGAAGTTTATAATAGGGAAAATCCTGACGAAGTTAGAATCCCTCCTGATTCCTTTGGTGATGTTTGGACAGTAAAAGGTAGATAAAAAATTAAATTTTAAGAGGGTAAAAATGAAAGTATTATTAATTGGAGGAGCAGGTTATGTAGGCTCTGTTTTAACAGAGGAATTACTGGAGAGGGGTTATAGTGTGAAGATATTCGACAGATTTTATTATGGAGATAAAGGTATTGAGAAATTTAGGGACAGGGTGGAAATTATAGCAGGAGATATGAGGGAAATGAAGCCTGAAATACTAGAGGAAGTTGGTGCAGTGGTAAATATAGGGGGACTCTCCAATGACCCCACTGCAGAATACAATCCAAAAGCAAATTATGAAATGAATACACTTGCTACAAAGTTGTCTGCAGAGCTGTGTAAAAAAGCAGGGGTGAAGAGGTATGTATTTGCATCCTCATGTTCAATATACGATGTAGGAGTTAAAGATGAGGAAAAAGATATTATATTTGATGAAACAGCGAAAGTTTCACCAAAGGCTGCTTATTCTTCTTCAAAATATGAAGCAGAAAAGATACTCCTTTCAATGAAGGATAAAGACTTTTCTCCAGTAATCTTAAGGAAAGGAACAATATATGGCTTTTCATATAGAATGAGGTATGATCTGGTTGTTAATACATTTGTTAAGGATGCCCTGACCAAGGGATATATAACTCCCTTTTATGGAGGAGAAATGTGGAGACCTCTAGTTGATATCCGGGATGTTGCCAAAGCTTATATTCTATGTATTGAGGCTGAGGATGAAAAAGTCAGTGGAGAGATTTTTAATTTGGTATACAGAAATTTTAGAATATCAGAACTTGCACTTCGGGTAAGAAGTGCCTTAAAATCGATTGGAATAGATATTGATATTAGACCTGATTATAGATATAGAGGTGTAAGAAGTTATAGGGTTTCTGGAGAGAAAATAAAAAATCGTTTAGGTTTTATACCAGCTATATCAGTTGAAGAATCTGTAATAGATATGGTTGAAAAAATTAAAAAATATAACTGCATGAACTTTGAGGACCCGGTATATTATAACATTAGATGGATGAGAACCCTTGAAAAGGCTGACCAGATAATTAAAATAACAGGAAAAATATTCTAATTTATTTGATGAAGGTCTTAATCTGCGAGGCTCCTCAAAAAATATCAATAAAAGAATCACAAATCCCAGAACCAGGGGGGCGGGAAGTTCTTGTTAAAATAAAGTATTGTGGGATTTGTGTCTATGATTTAAAAAGGTATCTTGGATTAAAAGAAGTAAATTTCCCGGTAATTCTTGGACACGAACCAGTGGGAATAGTTGTGGATGCAGGTAAGAATGTAAAAAAAATTTACAATGGGGAAAAAGTAGTAGTGGATGTCAAAATAAAATGCGGAAGATGTGAAAATTGTTTAAGGGGACTTGAAAGTAGATGTGTGAAATCAGAAGCCTCGAATGGGTTTTCCCAGTACATTGTAATTCCTCAGGATAATGTTTACAGAATTTCCACTGAAACTGATTTGTTGACTGCCACACTTTCTGAACCAGTAGCCTGCCTTTTACATGGTCTTAAGAAAATAAAAAATGATGGAGAAAAGCTATCTTTCCTTATAATTGGAGACGGAATAATGGGGATTCTGGCTGCTTTTCTTGTGAAAAAGATTAAAAAAGGAATAGTTACTTTAATCGGTCATCATGATAACAGATTGAAGATTGCAGAGAAAATAAATATAGAAAATTTAATAAACTCTAAGAAAGGTATTCCTAAGATTGGTAAATTTGATACATTAATATTTACGGTTGAGGAAAGAGAATTTCTTGCAAACATTGAGGATTTCTTGAATCCAGGAGGCAATATTTTATTTATTGGCGAATTGCCAGAAGGAGTCTATAAATTCAATTTCAATAAAATTTATTCAAATGAACTCAATTTTTATGGAAGCAAAGGATATTCAAGTGGAGATTTTAAATCAGCAGTTGAAATAATTGAGAAATATTGGAAGTTTCTGAGCGGTTTTATTTCAAAAGTCTACTCTATTAATGAAATTGAAACTGCCTTTGATGACTTGAGATGTAGAAGAATACTTAAAGGTGTTTTAAATCTGGAAAATGTCTGAAAATAAAAAAAGTAAAATTGAACTTTCAATAATAATTGTGAATTATAATGGAAAAAATTACCTTTTTAAATGTTTAAGATCCATTTATCAGTTTCCCCCAAAAGTAAGCTATGAGATTATAGTAGTGGATAATAATTCAGATGATGGAAGTCAGGAGATGGTAAGAAAAAACTTTCCAGAAGTGAAATTAGTATGTAATAAAGAAAATCTTGGATTTACTCGCGCAAATAATATAGGTATTAAATCAAGTAAAGGCGAGTTTATCCTCTTTTTGAATAATGATACTCGTATTCTAAAAGAGTCCATTGATTTATTGCTGAATAAGATCAAAACCAATCCAGACATAGGTGTAGTAGCTCCTGCTCTTTTAAATGAAGATTTTTCTTATCAACTCTCCTATGGAGCACATCCGAATTTAAAAAATGAGTTTTTTCAGAAGTATTTTATGAAGCTTTATTTTAAATTTACATTAAAGAGGAAAAAAGACGATTGGGAGAAAAGGGTTGATTGGGTTAGTGGAGCTTGTTTTCTAACGCGTAGAGAAATTCTGGAATCCGTAAATTATTTTGATGAAAACTTTTTTTTATATTTCGATGATTCTGATTTATGTGCAAGGATAAGGAAACTCGGAAAGAAAATTATTTATTATCCAAAATCTAAGATTGTGCATTATCTAGGAAAAAGTAAGGAAATTATACCTCTAAAACACCTTATAGAATACAGGAAAAGCCAATTATATTTTTATAGAAAACATAATTCAAGATTTGAATTTTATGTTCTGAAATTATATTTGCAATTGAAATTTTTATTTATTCTTAATCTGAGCAAAATCCTGAAAAATAGATTGAAATATAATTCAGAAGTTTATTTAAAAATTTTCAGGTTAATCAGAGAATGGGGAAGATAAATTTATCCAAAATCAATAAAATTCTTATCATGAAACTGTGTTGCGTGGGGGATGTTATGTTTACCACCCCACTTGTCCGAACTATCAGGAAGGGCTTTCCCAGAGCTAAAATCGTTTATTTGGTTGGAAACTGGGCTAAAGAAGTGATAGAAACAAATCCTAATATAGATGATGTTTTTATCTTTAATATTCCTCTTGAGAAAACGAATAAAATAAAAAAGTTCATAGGACTAATAAAATCAATTTTGATACTTAGAAAAGAAAAATTTGATTTGGCTATTAATTGTCATAGATCTTTAGCAAGCAATTTTTTTCTTTTACTGATTGGATGTAAATATAGAATAGGATTTAATTGGAAGAATAGAGGGCTATTTCTTACAAAAAAAATTTCATTTGACTATAAAAAACATGAGGTAGAGAGATATCTTGACATTGCAAGGGGTATTGGTTTGAAACCTGATGACGGTAAACTTGAGATAGAATTGTTGGGAGAAGAAAAGAGACTAGCTGAAGAATTAATTAGGAAAATAAATCCCGAAAAGAAAAAAATGGTTTCGGTTTTTCCCGGTGGAGGTGTTAATCCAGGAACAACAATGTTAAGTAAGAGATGGCCTGTGAAAAAATTTGCAGTTTTGTGTGATTGGATCATTGAGAAGTATAATGCAATTGTTTTGTTCCTTGGAGGAGAAAGTGATGAGGAACATGTCCAAAAAATAATCTCTCTTATGAAAAATAAGCCGATTAATCTTTGTAGTAAATTAACATATAGGGAATCAGCTGCGATTATTGAAAAAACGGGCCTTTTCATTGGAGGAGATTCTGGATTGCTATATATAGCTTCGGCATTAGATACACCAACTATATCCATTTTTGGCCCATCCAATCCTGAACTTGTTGCTCCCCGTGGTAATAAGCACATTTATGTGTGGAAAAAAATAGAATGCAGTCCCTGTTATGTTCCAGAAACTGTCCATAAAAGAGAATTTCTCAAATGCGATGATTTTAAATGCATGGAAGCAATTACAGTGGAGGAAATAAAACAAGCTGTTGCTTCTCAATGGGAAAAATGGGTTAAGGATTAGCTTCTTTTAAAAATTTTTTAAGTTTTTTATAATAAAGAAGAAATGCCAGCAAATTTACCACCAGAATATTTTGAGGAAGAAAAAAAATTAAGAACTGCAAAAACAATACCTGAAAAAATAGAAATACTTGAAAGATTACTCTCCATCGTGCCGAAACATAAAGGGACTGAGAAGCTTCAAGCAGTCCTTAAGAGGAAAATTTCAAAATTAAGAGAACAACAGCAAAGAAAAAGTGCAACAGCAAGGAGAGGGCCTGTTTTCTATATTGAAAAATCGGGGGCAGGTCAGGTAATTCTAATTGGACCACCAAATTCTGGGAAATCTCAAATATTAAATTCTTTAACCAATGCTTATTCTGAAGTTGCTGATTACCCTTATTCGACAAAAAAACCTGTTCCAGGAATGATGCCCTTTAAAGATATAAAAATTCAGCTTATTGACACGCCACCTATAGGAGAGGAATATCTGGAACCCTGGCTTCCTGAATTGGTCAAAATTGCAGATGCAGTTCTCCTCATAGTTGATTTAAGTAATGACGATCTTCTCTCTCAGATTGATATCGTATTCCAGAAATTAAAGGAAAAGAAAATTCAACTCGTTGGTTCTTTAAAAGAAAAAATTGAGGAAAGTTTTTTTATAAAAAAAACCATGATTATTGGGAACAAATTTGATTTGCAACATGCTAAAGAAAATTTTGAAGTTTTATCTGAATTATTTGGAAAGGAATTTTTAATCATCCCTTATTCAGCAAAAGAGCAAATAAATATCGAGGAATTAAAAGAGAAAATTTATAATTTTCTGGATTTAATAAGAGTTTACAGCAAAATTCCTGGTAAGAAACCTGATCTGGATGAACCTTTTGTATTTAAAAAAGGTTCCACAATCATGGATATGGCTGAAAAAATACATAAGGACTTTGCTAAAAATTTAAAGTATGCTCGAGTATGGAATAAAAATAATTTAAACGGTTTGAAGGTTACCAAAGATTATATTCTTCAGGAAGAGGATATTGTAGAGCTGCATATTTAATTTACAGATATGCGACTTCTTTCTCTTCTTTGTCAGTGCGATTGTTATTCTTATCTCTATGAGATGCAGAATATTCGTTTATCAAACGTATAGCCTCCAGGAATGAGCTGTCTGGTTCGGTTGTCCTTATATCAAATTCCGTGAGACGATTAAGTAATTTTCGCTTTCTAAGATAATTTTTTATTTCTGAAGCTGTTTTTTTATTAAAAACTCCCAATAATCTTTTATAGCCAAGGTCATCGTAAAAATACAGAACTTTCTTATTTTTTGCTTTTTTTAAGGCTTCTTCTATTTGCTTTTGATAATCTATGTTTTGCAAAGTTTGCATTTTTTTTCCTCCTTCACATCAATCTATGCAAAATTCGTGCCACTTTTTAATTTTTTAAATTAAGTTATTTCAATTAGTTATTAAGAAAGAATTGAAATGAATATGTTAAAATTTTTTACAGGTGTAAATTTTTTAGTAAAAGTACATTTTTATTTTACCAATTTACTTTCAAATTGTCCAGTATTAGTTATTTATTTAATTAAATCTTTATATTTTGTGAATAATTTTTTTAACTGATCTTTATCTATAACATAACCGGTCAAATACAGGGTAATTGTTTGTCTTCTCTGGTCATTGGATCTGAATTGAATGTATTCTCGTAATACTCCTTTTTTATGAGGCGGGATTAATTTTATTTCAATTTCTTTGGTCTCACCTGGTTTTATTCTTATTGGAAAGTTGATTTTCTTCCCCGATTGATGAAACTCGGTCTTTTTATTAAATGAGATAATTTGATTAACAATAAGTTCTTCATCCCCTTCGTTTTTTATTTTTCCTTTACAGGTGACCTCCTCGCTATCAAGAATTATTCCCAGGTCTTCGTAATTGGGAATTAGTACGATTTTTGGACGAGGGGGAACTAAAACATTTGCACTAATTTTAAGTTGCTTATAGGAATTTTTTGGGTCATTACTTCTGACGAATATATATTTTACAACTTTGCCCTCGAATCCTCTTGAATTGAAAGTTACCTTAATTTTTCCTTTTTCACCAGGCTTTAGTCTATTTTTGGAAAGAAGAACAGCAGTGCATCCACAGCTTGTTTCAACTTTTTTTATTATAAGTTCTGCATCTCCTTTATTTTCAAACTCAAATACATGGGTTACTATTTTCCCCTCTTTTACATTACCGAAATCCCATGCTTCTTCATTGAACACTATTTTTGGTGATTTCTGTGCTCCTAATAAGAAACCAAAAGCTATGGAATATGTTAAAATTATAACTAATATTAGCTTATTTTTCATATCTTTACCTCCTAATAATCCATAATAGAATTATAAAATTTTTTGATTGTATTTTAAATTAATTTCTTTTAAACTTATCTTACTTATATCAATGAAAATAATTAATGTCAAAGGCCAAAAAATATTAATTAGAAAATATAAGTCAAAGGATAAGAAACAGATTAGAGAATTGTGTTGCGAAACAGGATTCTTGGGAAAACCTATTGATGAAATTTTTGATGACCGCGAATGGTTTGCTGATCTGAATATCAAATATTATTTAAAATATGAACCAGATTCATGTTTTGTTGCAGAAACCGATGGCAAAGTAATTGGTTACGTGCTCGGCTGTAAAAATCCAAGAAAATTTGCATTAATTTTTTATCCATTTATTGCTTTTCCTCTTTTTATCAGAGCGCTTTTAAAATGTTTGATCGGGAAATATGACAAAAAAAACAGAGACTTCATTTTAAGGCTTATTTTAAGGGGGAGCAGAGAGCGTCCGAAAAGACCAAAGAAAGCAGGACACCTTCATATTAATATAAAAGATGGATATAGAGGTTTTGGAATTGGTAGAGCCCTTGTGGAAAGCTTGTTTTATTACTTTTTAAAGAAAGGGGTTAAAAGAGTTTATGGAGAATTAACCTTTGTTGAGAATCGACAGACGGAAGAGCTCTATACAAAACACGGATTTTTAATTTATGATAAAAAACCGACCACGATCTGGGGGGAGAAAGTTAAAAAAGCTTATTTAATGACAATTTTGATGGATTTAGAAGAATGGGTAAAAGCCCAAAAGAAAAAAAACAATTAATTGTTTCCATTCATGATGTATGTCCCTATTATTTTCGTGAAACCAAAGATATAGTTTTAATTCTTGAAAATATTGGTATTAGTAAAATTTGTTTAAAAGTTATTCCGAATTACTTCGGAGAATGGAATATTTTAAAACATGAGAATTTTTTAAAATGGTTAATAGAAAGAGATAATAAAGGAGATGAAATAATTCAGCATGGTTATACTCATAAAAACTGGAAAAGGAAAGGAATAATGGATTCAATCCATTCAGAATTTTCAAGCTTAAATTATAACGAAGCTAAAGAATCCATAGAAAAGGGAAAAAGAATATTTGAGGAAGCAGGAATTATTTGTAGAGGATTTACCTCACCCACCTGGAAGCAAAACAAAAAGGTAATTAAAGCTATAACTGATTGTGGTTTTGATTATTTCACAACTCTTCTGTGGGTTAGAGAAACAAGGGAAAAAAAGAAAAGATTTATACCAGCTTTTGGTTTTCATGGAATCAACAGTTTTCTTGAATATGGCGCAATGATTGGAAACGCCATTTCAACGAAAATAATATTTCCCGTTCAATCATGTAATCGTATTGTTTTACATCCCCAGAATATTTACAATAATAGAGCTTTCTCATTTACTATAAAGGTCTTAAATGAATTGGTAAAAGGAAGAGAGCTGATAACCTACAGTGAATTAATTAAAGATATAAAATGAAGCGGAAAATATCTATAATAATTCCAGCTTACAATGAGGAGAAATACCTTTTATCCGCCCTTGAATCCATAGAGAAACAGACTTTTGACCATAATAAAATTGAGACAATTGTGGTGAATAATGCTTCAACTGATAGAACTGCGGAGGTTTTTAATTCTTTTGTCGGAAAAAATTCATTTAAAATGTTGATGATAGAGGAACCTGTGCTTGGAGTATCAAGAGCAAAAAATAAAGGAGCTTCTATTGCAGAGGGTAAAATACTTATTTTTTTGGATGCTGATTCTCAAATGAGCGAAAATTTAGTTCAAGTTGTTAATGATTATTATGAGCAGGGATATTTAATGGGAATTATTAGACTGGTGCCGGAGTCGGATAATTTTATGGCTCGCTTTCTATTTAAATTAATTGATTTTGGGAAGGATAAGTTTCATGTAACAGCTCAAATGGGCTATTGTGACAGAGAAATATTCTGGAAAGCTGGAGGTTTTAGATCCGAACTAAAGCATGCTGAGGACTTAGAACTTTTCACAAAAATCAAAAAATTATTAAAAAAAGAAGGGAAAAAATTCTGTTATATAAAGGAAGCATTTATTGTAACCTCTACAAGAAGAATGGACCGTCTTCCGATGAGACTCGGTTATCTTCTCACATTTTTTGAATGGTTCTTCGGAGGCTTTTTAGGCCTGCGGAGAAAAAGCTATAAACCTTACAGATAGGCAAAAAAGAATGGTTGAATATTATTGTCAAAGGAATCTTCTTGACAAATTAGGAATAAATTTGATAATTAAATGTTTGAGTGGCGAGGTAGCTCAGGCGGTAGAGCGAGGGACTGAAAATCCCTGCGTCGGGGGTTCGACTCCCTCCCTCGCCACTTTTTATTTTTATTGTCTTCCCATGTTTTTGAAAAGAAAGACTCCTCAACTGTCATGAGAATCCGTGGTTTATTTTTTATTCTATTCCTGGCATTATTGATAATCTTTTTTCTATGGATAATGAAGAATGAGAGAGAAAAGACTGTTAAAGATGTAGAGTTACTGGACAGAGCAAAATACAAGCTAACAGTTGCTAATATGAACTCACTGGCAAGAATAATAAATTCTTATATAAGCCAGAAGGGAAAAGTTCCTGATTCTCTTAAAGAACTTCAAACTTTCTATGTCCTCTCTGCAAAAAGAATAGATGAATGGGGGACACCCATAAAATATGAAAAATTATCAGAGTATAGTTTTAGATTGATTTCGGCAGGGAAAGATAAAACATTTAATACATCAGATGATATTATATTGACTTTTTAGGAGGGAGGCATAAAGTGATAAGAAAAAGAATATTTATCTCTTTATTGCTGTTCTTTGTATTTTCTTGGTTCCTGATTTTTGCTCGTCCAATGGAATTTAAAGATATCTTTAAATTCCGCTCAATTTCATCAATCAAGATTTCTCCAGATGGAAAAAAGTTGCTTTTTATTTTATCTCAAAGCAGTCTTGAAAAAAACAAAAGAGAAAAATTTCTCTATCTGTTTTGGCCAGAGGAGAGAAGGTCTCTATTGCTTGCCGACGGATTAGATGATATATCACATCCTGCCTGGTCTCCTAATGGAAGAATTATTACCTTCCTTGGAAAAAAGAAGGAGAAAAATGAGCTGTATTATTTTCCACAGAGAGGGAATGCCCGTAAATTATTTTGCTTTGATGAATCAATAGTTTCCTATGAATGGTTTGCAGATGGAAGAGGTATAATCTTTACTGCAGAAAAGCCTGACCCTGAAAAAAAGAAGAGAAAAGAGAAAGGATTTGATGCAATTATAATGGATGAGGCTCCTCTCCATCTTCTCTGGATGTGGAAATTCGACGAGAAGAGCATTAAAGAATTATCAACAGATGGTCTATCGGTCAGAGATTTTGAAATTTCCCCTGATGGAGAGAAAATAGCCCTTATCCTCTCCAGAACTCCTCTTGTAAATGATATGGTCAATTCTGAAATTTATATTCTATCAATCAGGGATAACAAACTGGAAAAACTCACCAAAAACAATATAATAGAAAGGAATTTACAATGGGGAAAAGAAGGAAAATATATTTATTTCTTATCTGATGCTAACGAAAGGCTTGAACCTTATTACCAGACCTCTATTTTTAAGCTTGACTCAGAAACAGGAGAGATCAATGATTTATTGCCTGGTTTTAAATACGAGGTTCACGAATACTTTGTTTCAAAGGCTGATGGAAAAATCTATTTTACAGCTAATGAAGGAGTAAAGGTGAATATTTATAAAATGAATCCAGATGGTTCAGATTTAATGAGGCTTTCTAATTTAGAAGGCTGGGTTCGCCATATAGAAGATTCAATAAAATTTAATAAAATATACTGTGTTTATTCAAATCCTGATTTACCTTTTGAATTGCACTCTTTTGATATCAATAATCATAATTTGACAAAATTAACCAATGAGAATAAATGGGCAGAAGAAATAGATACGGGAAAATGCGAAACATTTCGATGGAAGAGCAAAGACGGAAAGATAGTAGAGGGATTGGTCTTTTATCCAGAAAATTTTAACCCTTCCAAGAAATATCCTCTTCTTATCCAAATTCATGGAGGACCTGAATCTTCATATAGAAAATATTTTTCAACTTCTTGGGGAACATATACTTATTTCTGGACAGGTAAGGGATTTGTAGTTTTTCAACCAAATTATAGAGGCTCAACAGGTTATGGGGATGATGTGATGAGGTCCATTATTGGTCATTACTTTGAAAAAGATGTGGACGATATAATAACTGGAATAAAGGCACTTGAAAGGAAAGGATGGGTTGCTAAAAAAGCGGTTATGGGCTGGAGTGCGGGAGGACATCTTACAAATTGGCTCATAACCCATTTTAATATTTTTTCAGTAGCTTCTTCTGGTGCTGGAATGTCGAATTGGTTTTCTTTTTATGCGCAGACTGATATGAGGTTTATAAGAGAAATCTGGCATAAAGGTCCTCCATATGAAAGGTCATCCTATTATCTTAAAAAATCTCCAATTTTTTATGTAAAAAATGCAAAGACTCCAACAATTATCTTTTGTGGAGAGAAAGATGAACGAGTTCCTCTACCTCAGTCAAGGGAGATGTATTATGGTTTGAAATGGAGGGGTGTCCCAACAAAATTAATAGTTTTTCCTGGTGAGCCTCATGGACTCCGTAAACCTGCACATCAATTGTTTAAAATGGAAGAAGAATATAAGTGGATAAGCAAATGGATAAATAAGAATTAAATTATTTAAATTGACACCTAATTTTTTTTGTGCTAATGAATTACAAAGATTATTTCCAGGAGGGAAGAAATGGACTGGGGAATGAAAAATCGTCTCACTCGAATAATTAAACCTGATACTGGAAGGACTGTCATGTTGGCAGTTGATCATGGTTATTTTTTGGGTCCTATTACTAAACTTGAAAATCCACGAAAAACTATTGAGCCTCTTCTGCCCTATGCTGATGCAATTATGCTGACAAGAGGAGTTCTGCGCACTTCAGTTGACCCTGGAACTTCAACTCCCATAGTTTTGAGGGTTTCAGGAGGCCAGAGTATTGTTGGACCTTCTCTTGCAGATGAGGAAATTATAACCAGTATGAGGGAAGCGGTTCGATTAAATGTTTCAGCAGTTGCATTTTCAATCTATGTGGGAACAGAATATGAACATCAGACCCTCGTGAACCTCGCAGAATTAATAGATGAAGGGGAGGAGTATGGTATTCCTGTTTTAGCTGTAACAGCAGTTGGCAAGGAACTTGAGAAAAGGGATGCACGATATCTGAGTCTGGCATGTAGAATAGCAGCAGAACTCGGTGCAAAATTTATTAAAACCTATTATTGTGAGGATTTTGAAAAGGTGGTTGATAGCTGTCCTGTTCCACTTGTAATAGCAGGGGGACCTAAATTAGAAACTCCGAGAGATGTCTTTCAGCTGACATATGATGCTATTCAAAAGGGTGCAGTTGGAGTTGATATGGGAAGAAATATATGGCAGTCTGATTACCCGATTGCAATGATACAGGCAATTAGACATATCGTGCATAAAAATGCTTCTGTGGAAGAAGCAGAAGAATTGTTCAATAGTTTAAAAGCCCAAAAATAAAATAATTAAAGAGTGCAATAAGTGAGAGTAGCTGTATATTATAACAATAAAGATATCCGTATAGAGGAAAGGCCCATTCCTTTAATTGGTGCAGGAGAAATTTTAATGAGAGTTGAGGCATGCGGAATATGTGGAAGTGATACTCTTGAATGGTATAGAGTGAAAAAAGCTCCAGTGGTCCTGGGTCATGAAGTCTCAGGAACTATTGAAAAAGTTGGAGATGGGGTAAAAAATTTTAAGCCCGGTGACAGGATTACTGCTTCACATCATGTTCCGTGTAATGTGTGTTATTATTGTGTAAGAGGTTATCATACTGTCTGTGATACTCTAAGAAAGACTCGATTTGATCCCGGAGGGTTTTCCGAGTTCGTTAGAATACCAGCTATAAATGTTGATAGAGGAGTTTTCTTATTACCGGATGAAATAAGTTTTGAAGAGGCAACTTTTGCTGAACCTCTAGCCTGTGTTATTCGAGGGCAGAGGATTGCAGGGATTAAACCAGGTGATAGTGTTCTGATTATTGGAAGCGGTGTGACAGGTTTACTCCATATCCAACTGGCACGAATTTCAGGAGCAAGATTCATTGGAGCTGTGGATATTGTTGAATATCGATTGAATATGGCAAGGAAATTCGGCGCGGATTCTGTTTTCATGGCTCAGGAAAATTTACCAGAAGTTTTCAAAAAAGCAAATAATGGAAAACTTGCAGATTTAGTGATTATATGCACAGGAGCAGAGTCTGCATTTGATTTGGCTTTTGGGACAGTGGAGAGGGGAGGAACAATACTCTTTTTTGCTCCTACACATCCAGATGCAAAAATTTCTTTTCCAATTAATGACTTATTTTTTAATAATATTAAAATTGTTACTTCTTATGCTGGTAGTGCCCTGGACTTTAATATTGCTCTTGATTTAATTTCCAGTAAACGAATAAATGTTAAAGAACTGATAACCCATCGTCTTCGCTTGAACGAAATACAGAAAGGATTTCAATTAGTCTGGGAAGCAAAAAATTCTCTTAAAGTTCTTATATTTCCCCATAAATAATGAATAAATTAATATCCCTAAATTCAATAATCGAAATGTTGAAGTCTTCTCCTTCGAGCATTAATAAGATATTTATCCAGAAGGATAAATCCCATAAGAAAATAAATGAGATTATTAAAATAGCTAAAATTAATAATGTTCCAGTCATTTTTGTACCAAGAGTTAAGCTGGATAAAGAAAGTAGAGAACATCAGGGTGCTATAGCTTTAATTTCTCCTAAAAATTATTCTTCTCTTGAGGATGTTCTATGTGTGGACCATCCCCCTTTTCTTTTAATCTTAGATGGTATTGAGGATCCAAGAAACCTTGGGTCAATAATAAGAACAGCTGAGGCTGCAGGAGTTGATGGAATAATAATTCCAGAAAGAAGGTCAGTTGGGCTTACTGAAATTGTTTTTCATACTTCAGCAGGTGCTCTTGCAAATATGAAAGTCGCGAGAGTTAAGAATATTGCTCGATTAATTGATGATTTAAAAGAAAAAGGATTATGGATAATAGGTGCAGAAGCAAGTGGTAAAGAATACTGGTATGAATTTGATTATACTTTGCCCATAGCTCTTGTGTTTGGCTCTGAAGGGAAAGGTCTTCGTCGTCTCATAAAGGAAAAGTGTGATAAAATTCTTTCCATTCCTCTCTTCGGAAAAGTTAACTCTCTGAATGTTTCTATAGCTGTTTCAATTTTTTTATATGAAATTGTGAAGCAAAGAAAATTGAATTTACAGGATAAAAATGAGTGAATTGGAGGATAAGACAATTAATATATTGAATGCACTAAAACAGCTTGAATCATTTGGGGAGAAAAATATAACCTGCTTTAAAAAAATAAGCGCAAAAGAGGGAAGTTTTGTGGACTTTCCAGAATATCTAAATCCGGAATTAATAAATGCTTTGAAGAAAAAGGGAATAAAGAAATTATACTCCCATCAGGCATCAGCGTTAGACCATTTAAAAAAGGGTAAGAACATTGTTGTGGTTACTCCAACAGCCTCAGGAAAAACATTATGTTATAACCTGCCAGTTCTAAATTCTATATTGGAGGAAAAATCATCCTGTGCCCTGTATCTCTTTCCTACAAAAGCATTATCACAAGATCAAAGAGCAGAACTTGATGAAATAATAGGTTTTCTTAATAAAGATATAAAAGTTTTTACCTATGATGGTGATACACCTGTTGATGCTCGAAGAGCAATTCGTCATCAAGCACATATAATCTTAACAAATCCTGACATGCTCCATTCAGGTATTTTGCCCCATCACACCAAATGGATAAGAATTTTCGAGAATCTTAAATATGTTGTAATAGATGAGTTACATAATTATAGAGGAGTTTTCGGAAGCCATTTTGCCAATGTTATAAGAAGATTAAAGAGAATATGTAATTTTTATAATTCAAATCCTCAATTTATTCTTTGTTCAGCTACAATAGCAAATCCAAAAGAAATGGCTGAAAAGATGATAGGAGAGGAGGTTGAGCTCATTAATGAGAGTGGAGCCCCTTCAGGAGAAAAGTATTTCATTTTTTATAATCCTCCAGTAGTCAATCCATATCTTGGAATAAGAAGGTCGTACATAGCAGAGGCAAGACGAATCGCATCAACTTTTATAAAAAACAATCTGCAAACAATTGTTTTTGCTCAAAGCAGATTGATCACAGAGGTTTTGCTTTCGTATTTAAAGGAAGAAATAGAGAATCATTTTGAAAGAAAAGACTTGGTGAGAGGATATAGAGGGGGATATCTTCCTTCAAAAAGGCGAGAGATTGAAAAGGATTTAAGGGAGGGAAGAATTCTCGCTGTGATTACCACAAATGCTTTAGAACTTGGAATAGATATAGGGAGTCTTGATGCATGTGTTTTAGCTGCCTATCCAGGAACTATTGCGAGCACCTGGCAGAGAGCAGGTAGAGCAGGGAGAAGATACGGTAAATCAGTTGTCGTTTTGGTTGCTTCAAGTGCTCCAATTGATCAGTTTATAGTTAATAGCCCAGAATATTTTTTCAGTAAAACTCCGGAAATGGGTTTGATAAATCCTGATAATCTTTCCATCTTAATTAATCATATTGAATGCGCAATTTTTGAACTCCCTTTCCAGGATGGTGAAAAATTTGGAGACATTGAGGTGAGGGAAATTTTGGAATTTCTAAAGGATGAGAATTTAATCCATCATTCAAAAAATAAATGGTTCTGGTGTTCTGATTCTTATCCAGCAAATGGAGTTAGCTTAAGAAGTCTTAGTTCGGATAATTTTGTGGTTATCGATATAACGGAACAGCCAAAAACAATAGCTGAAGTTGATTTCTCCTCAGCTTTTACCACACTTTATCCAAAGGCGATTTATTTATGCGAAGGAGAACAATATTTTGTAGAGAAACTCGATTATCCACATAGGAAAGCATATGTGAAGAAGACCCAGGTTGATTATTTTACCCAGGCAGTTGAATATTCTCGTTTGAAAATTCTTGACATTTTTGAAACCAAAAATTTAGAAAAATTTTCAATTTCGCACGGTGAAGTTCATGTGGTGAATCAGGTTGTGGGATTCAAAAAGATAAAATTTCATACAATGGAGAATATCGGATATGGGGAAGTAAATCTTCCCTCCAATGAAATGCATACAACATCCTACTGGATTACGATCCCAAATAAAATTCTCAATGAACTTTCCTATACAGTGGAAGAAAAAATTCATGGGTTACTTGGATTATCATATCTCTTCCATTCAATTGCTCCTCTTTTCCTAATGGCAGACTGGAATGATATCAAGGTTTCAATAGGTGATAATTACACAGGAGAGTCTATTCCAGTATTCTTGTCTCTTAGATTTAAGAATTTTTATGATAAGATTCCAAGTATTGATTTTGAACCCAACATTTTTATTTATGATAATTATCCTGGAGGCATGGGTTTTAGTGAAGCTCTCTTTAAATTAGAAGATAAACTTATAGATCAAGCAAAAAAAATAATAGAGAATTGTCCATGTAAAGAAGGTTGTCCGTCATGTGTTGGCCCTGCTAAAGAAAGTGGTGAAAAAGCAAAGGAAGTAGCGCTTGAAATTTTAAAAAGATTTAAAAGTACTTCTTAGAGAGAATTTATTTTGGCTAAATTCTTTTCTTCTCCAATTATAATTAAAATATCACTATCCTTGATTACAAAATCAGCCTTTGGAATAAGAACTGTATTTTCTGGAACAAGTTCTCTTATTGCAATTACCTGAACACCATATTTATTTCTTAAATCAAGTTCTTTAAGGGTTTTTCCTATAAATTTTTCAGGAGGAGCTATTTCTTGAATACTAAAGCCTGATGAAAGAGGAAGGTACTCAAGAACATTAGGGGAACTCAATCTATGCGCAAGTTTTATTGCCATATCCTTTTCAGGATAAATCACTTCTGTTGCACCAATTGCCTCTAAAATTTTTGCATGATCCTCTGAGAGAGCTTTTGCAATAACCCTTTTCACTTTTAATTCATGTAAATAAAGAACAGTGAGAATACTTGCCTCCATTTGAGGTCCAAGGCTTACAATCACAACATCTATATCCTGAATACCAAGAGCTTTTAAATTTTCTTTATCTGCTGAATCCATGGTTACAGCTCGAGTAACATAGTCTTTTACAGCTTCAATTTTATCCTTGTCAATATCAATTGCTAAAACCTCATGTCCTTCTTCATACAGGGTTTTAGCAACATTAAGACCAAAACTTCCCAGACCAATTACAGCGAATTTAGCCATTTAATCCCCCGTTTCAGTGGAAATTTTATTACTCAATTTGTTTACCTCACTATGTATTTTACCCTATCATAACTTTCTCTTCAATATATTCAAATTTTCCTTTAGCTCTTTCCCTGCCAAGGGCAAATAATAAAGTTAGAGGTCCAATTCTTCCTACATACATAGTAATTATTATGATTACCTTTCCAAGGGTTGAGAGGTGAGGGGTGATCCCAAGAGACAGTCCAACTGTGCCAAAAGCTGAGAAGACCTCAAAAAGTATACTTTCGAATGGAAAAGAGGATTCTATGATGAAAAGGGCAAGTGTGGAGATAAAGATTATTCCAAAGGCAAGACTGACGACAGTAAAAGCCTTGATTACAATTTCAATAGGAAGAGTTCTATAAAATAAATTTACACTTTCACGACCTGTAATTTTAGACTTTAAGAAAAAGAAAATTACTCCTATTGTTGTAGTTTTAACACCTCCACCAGTAGACCCAGGAGAGGCTCCTATAAACATTAAACATATGAGAAGTAATATGGTAGCTTGATTCAGAGCATTGATATCTATTGTGTTAAATCCTGCTGTGCGGGGTGTAATAACCTGAAATAAAGAGATGAAAATTTTTCCATTCCATGGGATCCCTTTTAATGTATTGGCATTTTCAATTAAGAAAAAAGAAATTGCCCCAATCCCAATTAAAATCATTGTCATTGTAAGAACCAGTTTTGTATGGAGGGAAATTTTTATTTTCTTTTTTCTGAAATTAACAAAATAATCTTTTATTTCACGAAGAACTAAAAATCCCAATCCGCCACAAATAATCAGAAAGAAAAAAACAAAATTTATAAGAGATTCATTCTTATATCTGACAAGACTATCAGAGAAAAGCGAGAAACCTGCATTACAGAAGGCTGAGACAGAATGGAAAATTGAAACGAAAAAAGCTTTTAAAAAGGGAAATTCTCCCCTCCATTTTATAAAGAGAAATAAAGCACCTATAATTTCAAATGTAAAAGTAAAAATGAATATATCCCGGACAAGGGATTTTACATCAACAGGAGAATGATGGAAATCTTCCTGAACCCTTAATCTTTCTTTAATGGAAATGCTCTTGCCCCTTGCTAATAAAAATAATGTTGTAAAAGTCATTATCCCGAGACCACCGATTTGAAATAAAGCTAAAATTACAAGTTGCCCAAAGGTGGAGAAATAGGTGGGAGTGTCCACTACAATCAAGCCTGTTACACAAATAGCTGAGGTAGCTGTAAATAGAGCATCAATAAAGCTTATATGTCCTTTATTGGTTGAAATTGGGAGTAGGAGTAAAGTAGTGCCTATGAAGATTCCAATGAGAAAGCTTATTGCTAAGACTTGAGCAGGTTGAAATCTTAATTCTTTTTTAGCTCTCCCGTGATTCATCTAACTGTGCCTATTCTGTTGAAGGGCCAGTACCTGAAAATAACCTTTCCTACTATATTTTTCTGTGGAACCAGCCACCCTGCTCGGCTGTCATTACTCCAATTACGATGGTCACCCAAGACAAAATAGTGATCCTTTGGAATCAAAATTAAAGGTAAGTTTTCATGCGATTTAAAATCCTTTTTTAAATAGGGTTCATCAAGTTTCAATCCATTAATGAACACATTACCATTTTTAATACTTATTTTCTCACCTGGTAATCCTATTACTCTTTTTATGAAAAACTTGTTCGGCTTTAAAGGATACTTAAATATAACAATATCAAATCTTTCGATTTTTTTTATTTTATACACAATTTTACTTACAATTATCCTCTCATTATCTTGAAGAGATGGTTGCATGCTTTTGCCTTCAACTCTATATGCTTGAGCTATTGTGGAGACCATTAAAAATAAGAAAACAATGGAGAGGAGCAGACTTAAAAGGAATAGTTTTAGTTCTCGAAGCCATTTAATCTCATTTTCAGAATTTCTCATTTTAATAAAATGATTATCATAACAGAAATTTTATATCAACAAGAATTTTCTCTCAATCTTGACAATATTATTCAATCAAAATAAGATTTAACAAGAAGAATGAAAATCCTAATTGTTGAAGACAAAAAAAGTATGAGGGAAATGCTATCCTTGACTCTGAAAAATGCAGGTTATGAGGTGGATGAGGCTGGCACTGCTGAGGAAGCAGTTGAGAAGTTAGAAAAGAGGAGATATCTTTTACTTTTAAGTGATCTCTTTCTCCCTGGAATGGATGGATTAGAGCTTTTAAAAATTGCCAAAAAAATTGATCCATATTTACTAGTGATAATGATAACAGCATATGGAACTATTGAAAAAGCTGTTGAAGCAATGAGGGAGGGAGCATATGATTTTCTGTCAAAACCTGTTGACCCTGATTATCTTGTCTTACTCATCAACAGAGCTTTGGAACAGGAAAGGATTTTCAGGGAAAATATACTTTTAAAAGAAGAATTTGCCAAAAAATATGGTTTCCCTCAGATTGTGGGTGAGGACCCCAAAATAAAAGAAGTTTCCCAAAAAGCTCAGAAAGTTGCTCAGACGAATTCTACTGTTTTATTGCTTGGAGAAAGTGGAACAGGAAAAGAATTATTTGCAAGAGCAATTCATCAGTTAAGCCCGAGAAGAAATTATCCGTTTATTACTTTTAATTGTGCATCTGTTCCGGAAACATTAATTGAAAATGAACTTTTTGGTCATGAAAAAGGAGCATATACTGGAGCAACTTCACGGAAACTTGGAAGATTGGAACTTGCAAATAAAGGGACTTTTTTTCTTGATGAAATAGGTGATTTAAGTTTTTCTCTCCAAGCAAAGCTTCTTCGGGTGCTTGAAGAGAAAGCTTTTGAGAGAATTGGAGGAACTTCGACCATTGAAGTGGATGTTAGGTTTATTCTGGCTACTAATAAAGATTTGAAAAAGGAAGTGGAGGAAGGAAGATTCAGGGAAGATTTATATTTCAGAATCAGTGTTTTTCCAATAACTCTGCCTCCTTTAAGAGAAAGGAAAGGGGATATTCCTCTTCTTGCAAATTACTTTTTAAATAAATTTTCCATTGAAATGAGAAAGCGAGGTTTAACAATTTCTCGAGAAGCAATAAATAAATTGATGAATTATTCTTGGCCTGGAAATGTCAGGGAGCTTCAGAATTGTATAGAAAGAGCTGTCATCCTGTGTGATGGGAAAGAGATTCTTCCTGAACATATAATCCTTCCAGAAGATGAAATCCAATATCAGGAGAAATTCAATCTTTATTTGTCCGGAACCTTGAAAGAGGCTGTTGAAAAGACGAGAATAATGGTAGAAAGGGAAAAAATCAGAAGGACATTAGAAGAGACTTCGGGTGATAAAAAGAGAACAGCTGAATTACTCGGAATAAGTTATAAGACCTTATTGAATAAAATAAAGGAATTAAAAATAAACTATTAAGAAATTGATAGGGAAAATAAAGAATTTTTTGTTCAAAATATTTGTATATTCATTTTTTTATATTCTTGGAAAAACCGCGAGAATTAAAATAATCGGAAAAGAAAATTATGAAAATTTAAGAAAAAAGAAAAAGCCTTTTATTTTTATAGTATGGCACGGAAGAATGTTTCTCCCTGTTTTTCTCCATAGAAATGAGGGAATTAGACCTTTGATAAGCCTATCACAGGATGGAGAAATAGCCTCCCAGATAGTAAGACTCCTCGGATATCGGCCAATAAGAGGTTCAAGCTCCAGGGGCGGGAAAGGTGCATTAAAGGAAATGTGTGATGAATTAGAAAATTATGCAGAACTCGCAATTATTCCAGATGGGCCAAGGGGTCCAAGAAGAGTTTTAAAACCAGGTTGTATTTATATTGCACAAAAAACAGGTGCTTATTTGGTTCCGATCTCCTTTTCGTGCTCAAGAAAAATTTTTCTCAATAGCTGGGACAGATTTCTTTTATTTCCTCCTTTTACAAAATGTGTTGTGCTTTATGGAAAGCCAATAGAAATTAAGAAGGATTTAAACAAGGAAGAATTAGAGAATGAGAGAAAGAGAGTAGAGGAAATTCTTATTGATTTGGATAGTAAAGCAGATAATTATTTCAATTAAATAATTGTAATTTTTAGAAGTTTTCTCTCTTCTTTGATTATTCGGTATGCTTTCTAAACCAATTGAGTACCCGCCTCATACAATCAAGTTGATGGGTGTATTCTCTGATACCGTGATACTCACGGGGATAAATTATTAACTTTGCTGGAGCTTTATAGTATTTCAAAGCTGAATAAAATTCATAAGCTTGAGAAACAGGAACTCTTAAATCCTTTTCCCCATGAACAATTAAAACAGGAGTTCTTACATTGGATGCATAGGTGAGAGGAGAGTTTTTTCTGTATATTTCTGGGTCTTCATAGGGAGTGCTGTTAAAATAACCGATTAAAAAAGAAGGCTCGTCCGTTAATGCATATTCTGTCACCAAATTTGTAACTCCAGCAGAGACAAATGCTGCTTTAAATCTGTCTGTATGGGTAATAATCCATGAGGTTAAGTATCCTCCATAACTTCCTCCTCCAACAAATAATTTATTTTCATCCACCCATCCTTTGCTTATCAAATAGTCAATTCCACTCATAACATCACTCATCGGGCCATTTCCCCAATCTCTTACATTTTTCATCATCCACTTCATCCCATAGCCTGAGCTTCCCCTGAAATTAGGCAATAAGACCATATATCCATTTGAAGCAAAAAGCTGTGCCCAGTTAGTTAGATGAGAGCCGAGTCCCCAGTTGTATGCTGGTCCTCCGTGGAGCCAGACCACAAGAGGATATTTTTTCCCATCTTCGAAATCCACAGGCTTGACCAGAATTCCTTCCACTCTGGCTCCATCCACTGGATTAGTCCACTGGACAACCTCAACTTTTCCAAATTTAACTTTCTCCAGATAATTATTAAAATTTGTAAGTTGCTTCTTTCCTGAACCATCAAGTTTTGAAATCCATAATTCCTTTGGATAATCAATCTTTTCATTAAGAAAAGCTATATATTCTCCGTTTGAATCCACTGACCAGAAATTTCCCCAGTATGGAATAATTGAGTAATTCATTTCAAAAAGAACTTTAATTTCTCCCCGCATATTTAATGTGCAGAGATAATGGGATGGACCTTTTGCTATTGAAGCAATAAGTAAATTTTCTCTTGGATGCCATTTAACATCCCAGACATTACCTCCATAATCCCGCAGTAATTCAACTGGCTTACCTCCCATAGCAGGGATAACTTTTATTATTCCTCTTTCCTTAAAGTTCCCTATAGGCGCCAAGTAAACTATCCATTTTCCATCAGAAGAAAATGAAGGAGGTGCCTGTGCATTTGTTTTCCTTGTTAAGACAATTTCCCTTCCACTTTGCACATCAATAATGCTCAAATGGCTTTGATATTCATATCCCTCTGCAGTTGGTATGGGAGAGGCGAGAACAACAATTTTTTTACTATCAGGAGACCAGTTAAAATGCCAGACTGTCATGTCCTGATGAGTAAGTAAGCGAATTTTACCTGTTCTAAAATCAAAGAGCCATAAGCGGGTATGTTTGTAATTTTCATCAATTATAATAGCATCATCGCCTATTTTCTGGCGCTCAATTTCTTCTTTAGTCAGTGAGTCAGTTTTCAAAAATGCGATCATTCTCCCATCCGGAGACCATTTCTGATCACGAATTCTTCCCTTCACACCTATTAGCTTTTTTATCTCCTGAGTTTCAAGCGAATATAAATAAATCTCGAAATTTTTCCCGTTTTTTTCTTTTGAAATAAAAGATAGAAATTTACTATCAGGAGACCAGGCTGGAGAAAAATCTGGTCTAGGGTTTTTTGTAATCTGTCTTAAAACTTTTCCATTGCTTGATATTAGCCAGATTTCAGAATTAATTTTACGATTCTCAAATTGACTTATCACAAATGCTATCCATTTACTATTTGGTGAGATTTGAGGCTCAGAAAGTCGTTTGAAAGCAAGTATATCTTCAGGAGAGAGAAGTCTTTTGCCCTGACCAGTACATATCAGACTCAGAAATAAAAAAATAAATAACAAAGAGAGAATTTTCTTGGAGTTATTTATCATTTTTCCCTCCAATCTTTCAATTTTAAAATCATTCCAGATTATTATACATCATGTCATTGAAAATTTTAGAATAAAAAAGAAAATATATTTTTTGAGAAGGGCTAATTAATAGCTAAGTCTAAAGTCCTAGAAATTTTATTGCCAGGCCAGAAAGGGCAATTATTCCTCCTGCAAGGGCATGAACAAAGCGATTTAAGAAATCAAGACGCAATTTCAACAATCCATATGATGCAAGGCCAACCAAGGTCATCATAGTAATTATTGTTATTCCACCAAAGACTAAGGTAACAACTGCAATTCCTAACCAATCATAATGGACAGCAGGATACATTACCAGAGGGATTAAGGGCTCACATGGACCGAGAACAAAAATTATGAATAATGTCCAGATAGTAATATCCTTTTTTGTAATATGAAGATGAGTGTGTTCTCCTTCATGAGAATGCTCATGTACATGTTCAGAGCCATTGAGGTGGATGTGAGGATGAATATGTCTTTTTCTTTTTATACCAACATATAAGCCCCATATTCCATAAATGAAGCCAAAAGCAATGAGAATCCAGGATGCAATATTTCCTCTTGCACTCTCGATTCCCTCGAGTTTGGCAACTGCTATACCTGCTGCGATTCCAATCATACCAATAACTACAGAGCTGAGAACATGACCGATCCCACAAATAAAAGTAATCCATAGAGTTTTTCTTAATTTCCAGTTTCTTGCTTTTGCGAGAAGGATGAAAGGAAGATAGTGATCCGGTCCTATTAGAGTATGAACGAGTCCGAGAGTAAAAGCAGTACTTAATAAGATAGAAAATGAAGTAATATTCATAATCAACTCCTTAAAAGTGTTACGAAATTTAAATTTATAACACAAAGGCAAAAAAAGTCAAATGAAAATTTTGAACAGGGAATTCCATGAAGAGTAAAAACACATCTCAGAATTTTATGTAAATATTCGTTTACATTATTGCCAAACTTTGTCAAAAATTCAGATTTTTGGATTAATTTCATACAATTTTCAGCAAAAATTTCAATTTACCCTTGATTTGAACTATTCCCAGAATCCTTGTTATTTCTGAACTTTTAAAAAAATTAAAAAAATTTTCAAGTTTTTGCATATTTTTGGTCCTGAATTAATAGGAGGGGAAATTTATGAAAAATGGATTTAAGAATTAAAAGCACTCTTAACTGAGATTAGATCTATATCAAACTTCAAATCACGATTTTTAAAAACAGACTGGATTATCGTCTTAAAATACAGAAAAAACAGCAAAAATTTTACTAACAAAAATTCTTGACTTTGTGATTCTTGAGAAATAAATTTTGTAATGAAAAGATAAAAATGATGAAAAGAGTAATAATTTCGTTAGTTACCCTATTTGTCTTCCTCCTTCTGGCGGACATAATATCAATAGCACAAAGAGCTGTTTTATCTCTGCAAGCAAATGACCGGGATTCACGTAGATTTCCTTTTAAAACCAATTTTTTTTGCAATATTTGAGAAAAAAAGTGAAATAAAGCTTCAAACATCTCTAAATATTCCAAGGCGCAGAAAAAATTAAGAGAAAAATTAATTGAGTTATCCAAATCCTGGACAAAGTTAATAAATAAAAGATTATTAAAGATAATTATCTTATACTGGTTTTAGAAACAAATAATTTAATTAAAGATTTCACTAAAAATACATAATTGACATCTGGGATAAAGAAGGAAATTTCATAGCTAATGGAATTCAAACTGACTATAGACTTTTATGTAAGGACAAAAATGATAATCTCTATTTTCTAATTTACACAGATGAAGAGGAAGCATTGGAGAAGGAGCCAACCTATATAATTGGGAAGTACTCGTTGAAATTAAATTAGAAGTGAAATCAAAGCATTGGAGAGTGCGATAATAATTATTCTTATTCGTAACAATTATTTAAATCTTTAAAGAAAAAATCATTTTTTCCAAAATGCTCTGTAGCATTTAAGGATTCTGAAGCCTTCTTCGTTTTCTTCTATGCTGTAGAGCTTATTTTTCTTCCAGACTCTTATTTCTCCATTGAATAGAATTTTTGCAATATATCTTCCCTCCTTATCAAAAATATCATAGTAATATTCTCTTTCTTTTTTACCTTTTTCAAATGTCCTGACAATTAATTTTCCATCATCTGCAATAACAAAGTTCTGATATGGAGGATAGTATTTTGGGAATTCTATTCTATCTTTAAACATGGAAGCCTCAGGAGGGATTCTATTAAAAAATTCCTTTTTATCCTTTTCAGAGATTTTCACAGGTTTATATTTTTTTCGAATCCTTTTAATCAGTTTTCCATCTGGATTAAAAACTTTAATCTCATAATCTTTGCAGTCACCAAAATAAATAAAGTCTCTATTATCCACTCCAAAGTGATTTAAATAACTAAAAGGGTTGAATTTTCCCTGCAATGGATTTTGGAATTCTGTGGAATAAATGGTGAACAGAGGATTTAATTTACTGTCGAATTTTTTTACTTCCCACTTTGGTTTATCTCCAGAAGGGACAAGCTGTCTTCCAATTAAGTTTCCTTTTGAGTCTATAATTACACCTGAGAAACCAAAAATTTTTCCTGTGGATAAATTTCTCAGAAATTTTCCATCAAGAGAGAAGAATATTAATCTCTGATTTAAAATATCTTCAACCATTAATTCATTGCTTTTTGTAATTTTTATACCAATTGGTTTATTCATTTCTCCGGGGCCCTGCCCCTTTTTCCCTATTTTCATTAAATATTTTCCTTTGCTATCGAAAACCTTAATAACGCTTTCTCCGCGGTCAAGGATATATATTTTTCCTTCGCTATCTACTGTAAATGAGGATAGTTCAGATATCATCTCTTCTTTTTCTCCAGGTCCAATAAAAAACTCTTCTTTTAAAACAAGTTTTGCAGGATAGCCTTTTGGAGGGGATGGCTCTTTTGGATTGTAAATAACTTTTACACCATTTTCAATTTCAATTTTTATTTTTTCAGCATGAGCAGGATAGAAAACTAAAAGGACGAGAATAATTGAGAGAATAACAAATTTTGATTTTTTCATCTTTTACTCCTTTCTTTTTACTTCCATATCATTTTATATCGTTTGACAACATTGAACCCTTTATCAGTAGTTTCAACCGCATATAATTTTTTATTTTTTACCACAATTAAACGAGAACGAAGGAAAAGCCCTGTGAGATAAATTCCTTGTGAATTGAAAATATCAAAAACGCTATATTTTCTACCTCTAATTTTCACAGTCTCAGAACTTAAAACATAAATATTATTTTCATCATCAATATAAATACGACGAAAAGCTGGAAGAGTTTCAGAAATTTCTATTTTTGAAGGAATTCATATCTATTTCAACGCATTAAAAACCAAATAGACTTTGAGTCGATAAAATTCTAAATCTTAAAATTCCTGTAAGAGGAGTTATAGAAATTGCTGTCTCTGTTCGCAATGTTAATTCATAATGAACTTCTTTCATGGTATGAGACAGATTCATTCCCTGTATAACAGTTCCAAAGCCTAGGAAATCAATGCATTTTAAAAATAGTCTCTTATTTTCCCATGACTTAAGTGTTTTGACAATCAATGTGCTTCTGCAAACTCTTTTTTCATTGATACTGAATTCAGCTATTATTCTTAGATTCTCAAATTCATTTTCACTTAAATTGGAAATATTTAAAACAAGAGCAGGTATATAAAATGTTTCATACCCGATTTTTTTCTTCAGATAACCAGCATCTTTTACTGAAATGTCAATCTTTTTAATTGCTTCTCTCTCAAGCTCTACCCTTTTTAAAAATTCCTTTTCCTTGGAAGTAAAGGGAGTTCCAAGGAAATAGAACATCCAGTAAAGAACAAAACAGACAATAAATGTTGCTATTAAAAACGAAAAGACATGTCTTTTAACAGCAAAAAAATCAATTTTAAAATTCATAATTCAGAAATCGGAAATCGCAAGTATTTTACTCATTTGATTAAATTCTGCCTATTATGGGTTCTTTTTCTTCTCCTTCTGGAAAAACTTGAAGAATATATTTTGCTTCCTTTAAAGTTCTTCCCCAGTATTGTGAAGGAAATTTCTTTTTATCACATTTTAACAACAATTTCCTTTTCTCTCCTGGTCTTAAATTCCACAAGTCATAGGATACCATGCATATAGTTTCTTTTTTTGATTTAATAAACATAAGCCTTACATGTGTGTGTAACCTATTGTTTTTCTATTGTAGTTTACTATTTCAATAATCATTTCTGAGGATATTACTCTATTTAAGCTAATAATTGAAACTTCTACTCTTTCTGAAAGTTTTTTTACATAGGATTTTTTCTTCACATGTTTAATAATAGTATATGAATGAAATAAAAACAACCAGAATAAGAGAAAACAGAATTATAAAATATTTCTCTGTTTTTCTCATTTTTCCTCTCTTATTTTAAAGATTTTTTCCAGATAATTTGATAAGTAATAAATTTTTCAAAGCCTGATTCTTTTTCATACACGCAATAAAGTCGATTGTTTTTGAATCTTCTTACTTTTGCTTCTGGTAAAGATTTTCTTCCGATAAAAATACCTTCTGAATTGAATATGTCAATTATATTTTCATTCGACTTTTCACTTTTTTCGTAAGTTTCAATATAAATTTTTCCATTATCATCTACATAAAAATCTTTAAATGGAGGAAAAATAATCTTGAAAATAGACCTTGTTTTTCAGAAAATTCCAAATAGGACCCGCTTTATAACTTTTTATTTTTTTAATCAATTTTCCATTAAAATCGTATACTTCTATTTCCAAAATATTTTTCATACTATTTGAGGTGTAAATTCTGTCTTTAAAAATCTGAAATTTAATATTAGGGATCGAATAAATTATATTTTGGATTTTTAAAAGGATTTTCTTTGAAAACTCTTCCATTTAAATCCTTGATTTTAATAAAATCTTTATTCAGTAATACTAAATGATAGCCCCATTGTTTCGCATCTGGGTCAACATTTCCCTCTTCAAATAGAAAATTACCATTATCCAGAAAAACAGCACCTCCGAAGCTCGAAATTTTAGAAGTATTTTTGACCTCTCTAATCAAGTTTCCTTCTTTCGAGAAAAATAAAAATTTTCCATTTCTTGAATCATAAAATGATATTTCTCATGCTTTTGTAATTCTCAAATTTAAAACTGAAAGAAATTCCCCAAGTCCCTGACCTTTTCTTCCAATTGTCTTTATAAAATTACCCTTTTTATCAAATTTAAATATTACTTCTTTCCCAACACAATAAATATTTCCCTCTGAATCTACATCAAAATCCCTTATCAAATCAACTCCTGCTTTTGCTAATTCTTCATTTTCAGTATCAATTACAAATTCTTTTTCCAGGATAAAATCAATGCGTTCTCCTTTAATTTTATAGGGCTCTAAATGATTCACTATTATTTCAACTCCATCTACAATTGTTTTCTCAACTTTTTCCTGATTTTTAACGCAATAAATAAGTAAAAGAGAAATTAAAAAAGCATAAATAATTTTTTTCATTTTTTCCTTTACTTTCTTATATTGCCCACTTTATTTTATATACAATTAATTGCTTAAATCCACTTTCTTTCTCCTGAATGCAATATAGATGTTGATTTTTAACTTTAGCATATATGTATGACCTATCAAAAAATATATTTAAACTTTTTCTACAAATAAAAATGCCCTTTGAGTTAAAGATGTCATAAAAATATTTATTGGATTTACCTCCCATATCGTAAGTCATAACAAAAAGTCTTCCATCATTATCGGTGAAAAAAGAATGAAAAGGTGGCATGTATTTAGGGAATTGAATTTTCTTTTTTATAAAATCAGGAAAGCCTTCAAAATTCTTCTTATATCCATCAGGAATAGGTACTTTTTTATAATTTTTTCTTATTTTTCTAATTAGATTTCCATTAAAATCATATACAGAAATTTCATATCCTATCTCCTGATTCCCTATAAAAATGTATTTGTCTGATATAGCACACGGATATGTGTAATAAATTCCTTTAATCGTTTTTCCTTTGAGAGGATTTGGTATTTTCCTTTCATTGAGTTTTATTATTTCTTTAAGTCCTTTATCACCCAAGGAATAATAATCTTGAATATGATAGTCAGCATTGTAATTCCAGATTCTTTTTAGAATAAGAAATTTATCTTTAGGAAGAGGAAATATAAATGTCAAATTTGGAGAGCATTTAATTTCGCCAATCAATTTTCCATTTTTATTGAAAAAACAAAATTTATTGGTCATTACATCTCTGATAATTATTCTATCTTTGAAATCAATAAAGAAAGAGGTGGATAATGGGTATATTAATTCTCCTGGGCCCTCGCCTTTTTTACAAAAGGAAAAGAGAAAATTTCCATTTTTATCAAATTTATATATTAAGTTTTTTTCTCCTTTTCCTGTTAAAAGATAGATATTACCTTCGGAGTCAATATCGAAATTTTCTATATCGACTAATCCCGTTTTTGCAATTTCATCTTTTTCAGTATCAATTGAAAATTCTTTTTTTAGAGTAAAATCAGATAATTTGCCCTTAACTTTATAAGGATTTGTTTGATTTATAATTATTTCAATTCCATTTTCATATATTCTTTCAACTTTTTGTTCCTTTAAATTGCAACCTATGAGCAGGAAAATAACTAAAAGAGTAGAAATCTTTTTCATTTATTATATCCATTTCATTTTATATACTGTGAGCTTCTGGAATCCGCTTTCTTTTTCCTTGACACAATAAAATTTATTATTCTTGAATTTTCCCATTAATTTTTCTATTTTTGAAAAATCCTTTAGACTTTTTCTAAAAATAAATATTCCTCTTGAATTAAAAATATCAAATATATATTCATCCAGATTTTCACCCCTTTCATAAGTCATTACATAAAGTCTTCCTTTTTCGTCGACTAAGAAGGAGTGAAATGGGGGCATTGATTTTGGAAAATAAAATTTATCTCTTATTCCATCAAACAGTGGAGACTTGAAAAGTTTCATATAATTTTTCTTATATTCTTCAGACGGAGGAATCTTTTTATACTCTTTTCTTATTTTCCGTAAAAGATTTCCTTTAAAATCATATACTTTAATTTCATATCCGGCATCTTGAGTTCCTGTAAAAATCTTATCCTCTGATATTCGCCAGATAAGATTATGAAAAGTTGCTTCAAGCCTTCTCCCTATAATTGGATTAGGGAATTCTGCTCTATCCAATTCTTTGATTTTATTGAAGTTCGAGTCAAACAGAGACACAGTATGTATGAATTTTTCTGCAGTGGGTTTAATCTCAGCCCGCAGGAAAATGTAATTTCCATTTTTTAAAGGAATTCCTCCTCTAATTTCAGGTAAGAGGATTTTAATTTCTTTAAGTAAAATCCCCTCTCTGCTAAAAATAGAAATTTTATTGTTACCTCTATCAGTTATCACTATTTCATTTTTAGAATTCACTATTAAATTAGAAGGATATTCAAATTCTCCAGGTCCTTTACCTTTTTTTGCAAAGGATTTAACAAAATTTCCTTTATTGTCAAATTTATAAATCAAATTTTCCCTGCTCTTAGGACTTAAGATATAAATATTTCCTTTTCTATCAATATCAAAAAGCTCTATATTTACCAAACCTGTTTTTCCTAAATCTTCTCTTTCGAGGTCAATTGTAAATTCTTCCAATAATGCAAAGTCTGAAGGTTCGCTTTTGTCCCTAAAAGGTTCTAAATGATTTATTATTACCTCCACTCCATTCTCAATTATTCTTTCAAAACCTTTTTGTTTTTCTTTGCATCCCCATACCAGTAAGAAAATAATGCCTAAAATGATAAAAAATTTTCTCATTTTTCCACCTTTGTTTTTATTCTTGCCTTAATTCTATAATATAATCTGATTTACAGGATGTCAATTTTAAACTCATATATATTTAATTTCATATTTTCTTTGACTTATCTTAGAAAATTTGTTAATTAAAAAGAGAAGGAGGATGCGATGAAGGTTGTGAAAGAAAAACTTCTCCGTCCAAGATTGATTTTTCTATTTTATTTAATTCTTATCCCAGGAATTATTCTTTTCTCTTCCTGCGCTGACAAGAAGAAAGAGGAAGAGCTTAATCAGCAGATTCAAAATCTTGAGGCTAAAGTAGCAGAATTACAGAAGGAAATCGCAAGTAAAGAAGACATGATAAATCAATTGAAAGAGGAGAATGCTGACCTTTTGAATCAGATCCCAGAGCCCTATGATGTTCAAAAAGGCGACAGTCACTGGAAAATTGCATATGATTATCTGACCCAAAAGAAAGGAGTTCCTGCAGACGAAGCTAAGAGAATACTTGCTGATACTCCTCTATTTCACCCGATTCTTGTTGGTTTTAAGATCTGGAATTATTTTTATGGAAAAGTATATGGAACATTCGTTACCCAGGGGGATGCAAATGTTTCTATGGCTACACTACTGAGAATTGAAAAGAAAAAGATTCAAGAAGAAAAGATGAAACTGGAAAACGAGATTGCTGAGCTGAAAAAGAAGAGTGAGGAACTTACAGCGAAGATTAATGAATTGGAAAAGGTGAATGCTGACCTTAAAGCTCAAATTGAAAATCTCAATAAAGAAATTTCAGATTTAAAGAGCAAAAATGAAGATTTAATTTCAAAGCTGAATTCCCTCTATTATTTTGCAGGCACAAAAGATAGTTTAAAAGCAAACGGAAAGATTAAAGGAACTTTCCTCGGACTTGCAGGATTGAGAATAGCAGAAGTAAGTTCAGCTGATTTCCAGAATAGAATTGACCTCCGTCAGACTCAAACCATAGAACTCAAAGCAGAAGATTTTAAGGTTCCCGTTATTAAAAAGGTTACTATTCTACCAAAACACTTGAAAGAGAATATTGATTATAGAGTCGAGATTAAAGAAGGAGGAAAATCTGCATCTGTTATTATTTTGAAGAAAGAAAAATTCCTACTTGCTCAGATTATCTTAATAATTAATTAATCATTTTTTAATTCCAAGGGGAGAGAAAATCCATAATCTCTCCCCTTTTTCTATATAAATCTTGCCCATAATCTTTGAAAAGATTTATAATATTAATTGTAAAAATAAATTGTTGAGGTGAGAAAAAATGAATACGATAAAAACCTTCTTCCTCATGCTACTCCTAACTCTATTATTTGTTTTAATTGGTGGTTGGGTAGGAGGAAGAAATGGTATGATTATAGCCCTTATTTTCGCAGGGCTTATGAATTTTTTCAGTTATTTTTACTCTGATAAAATTGTTCTGGCAATGTATGGAGCAAGACCTCTTTCTCAAGCAGAGGCTCCTCAACTTTATCAGATTGTGGACAGGCTTAGAAGACAAGCTAATTTACCTATGCCTAAAATTGCCATTATACCTAAATCTGCTCCGAACGCATTTGCAACAGGGAGAAATCCAAAGAATGCAGTGGTTGCTGTAACACAAGGTCTATTGAATTTAGTGACAAAGGATGAGCTTGAAGGTGTAATTGCACACGAATTGGCGCACATTAAGCATCGTGATATGCTTATCAGCACTCTTGCTGCAACTTTGGCAGGTGCAATAATGGTATTAGCTCGTATCGCTGGTTATTCTGCTATATTTTTTGGTTCAAGGAGAAGAGATGACAGTGGACTAGGGCTTATAATATTGGCTATTTTAGCGCCAATTGCTGCTATGTTAATACATTTTGCAATTTCCCGCCAGAGAGAGTACGCAGCAGACCATGAGGGCGGAAAAATTTCCTATAAACCAGAAAAATTAGCTTCAGCTCTAAAAAAATTAGAAAATTATGCAAAGAGAATTCCATTACAAGCGAATCCATCCACTGCTCATTTATTTATTGTTAATCCATTGAGAGGTGGTGGTTTAATTAATCTTTTCCGCACTCACCCGAGAACAGAAGAAAGAGTTAAAAGATTGATGGAATTAGCAAGAAGCATGGGGCGAGTTTGATAAGAGTTAAAAATTAAAAACTAAAAAAGATTATTTAAGTAAAAAATACTTTCTCTTAAATTTCCATGCTTTTTCATTTTAAAATGTCCAAAAATATGATAATTATACTTCTTTGAATTTTAAAAATTACAGGAGGTAAATGAATGTGTAAGAGATTCCTAATGGTAATAATTTCTTTATGTATGGTTTTAATTCTAATAGGTTGTAAAGAAAGATATAATGTTGAGCAGGTTTTGAAAAATATAAAGGTTGAGAGTTTAGCTGAAAATATAAAAATTCTCTCTTCAGATGAATTTGAAGGTAGATTTCCGGCTTCCAAAGGAGAGGAAAAAACTATAAACTTTTTAATAAAGAAATTTCAGGAAATTGGTCTTCAACCAGGAAATGAAAGAAGCTTTTTTCAGGAAATTCCTCTTGTAAAAATAACTGCTGACCCGAAAATGGAATTAAAAGTGAGCAATGGTAAAAAATCAATATCTTTCTCTTACGGAGATGAATTTGTGGCAGTTACAAGAAGGGTTAGAGAAGAAGTGTCAATTAAGAACTCGGAAATGGTATTTGTGGGCTATGGGATAGTAGCTCCTGAATATAATTGGAATGATTATAAAGGAATAGATGTAAAGGGAAAAACAGTAATTGTACTTGTAAATGATCCTGGGTTTGCTACAAAAAATCCGGAGTTGTTTAAAGGAAAAGCAATGACCTATTATGGCAGATGGACTTATAAATATGAGGAAGCAGCACGTCAAGGAGCAGATGGAGTTCTTATAGTTCATGAAACAGAGCCAGCTGCTTATGGGTGGGATGTTGTAAAAAATGGTTGGACTGGACCTCAATTTTATCTCTCAAGCGAGGATGATAATATGTCAAGATGTGCTATGGAAGGATGGTTACATATTAAATCTGCAAGAAAAATTTTTGCATTAGCAGGAAAAGATTTTGATGAATTAAAAAAATCCGCTAGTTCACGAGAGTTTAGAGCTGTTCCTCTTGATTTAAAAACATCAGTAAAAATTAAAAATCAAATTGAAAGATTGAAGTCGAACAATGTGATTGCTATTTTACCTGGAAAGGAGAGAAAAGACGAATATATAATTTATGTTGCTCACTGGGATCATCTCGGAAAAAATCCAGAACTTAAAGGAGATCAAATTTTCAATGGAGCACTGGATAATGCAACAGGTGTTGCGGGTTTGATAGAACTTGCAAAAGCTTTTAAAGCAGTGAATCCCCCACCTTCACGCTCCATAGTATTTTTAGTTGTAACATGTGAAGAACAGGGACTTCTTGGCTCAGAGTATTACGCGACCAATCCAATATATCCACTAACAAAAACCGTTGCAGTAATAAATATGGATTCACTTAATATTTATGGAAAAATGAAAGATATAACAATAGTAGGCTACGGTAATTCAGAGCTGGATGATTATGTAAAAGAAGCGGCTCAGGAGCAAGGAAGGATTGTTCGTCCTGATCCAACCCCTGAAAAGGGCTCCTTTTATCGTTCTGACCATTTTTCATTTGCTAAAAAGGGTGTTCCTTCCCTGTATCTGAGATCCGGAGTTGACCATATTAAATTTGGAGAAAAATGGACTCTTGCTAAGATGGAGGAATATATTAGAGAAAGATATCACAAGCCATCTGATGAGTTTGATCCGAACTGGGATCTAACAGGTGCGGTGGAAGACCTTCGCATAATTTTCAAAGTAGGATATAAATTATCAAGGGAATCCACTTTTCCTAACTGGAAAGAGGGATGTGAATTCAAACCCATAAGAGATAAAGCAATGGAGCAGGCTAAAATTTAATAAGGATAATATTTATTTCTTTTCTCCCTTTGTATCATTCTCTGTCTGTAAAGCTGACGGGCCCGGTTAATCTTTTCTCTTAAATCTTTCATAAATCTTATTGAAAAGAGGATATATTTTGCTTGCTGTTCTATTGTAAGATTATCTTCCAGTAATTTTTCAATTTCACTGTCTATTTTTTGAATTTGTTTCTTTAAATCTTTTATTTTATCAAGTTTTTCTTTAATTAAATTTGAATTAAGTTTTTCCTCTCTTAGAAGTTCTCTTAAATCTCTGATTTTCTCTCCTATTCTGCGGTTAAGCTCAGCTTTTTCCTTTTCAAGTCTGTTGAGGATTGGAAAGATTTTAGAGGCTTGCTCTTCTGTTAAGTCAAGAGCTTTTGTCATTTCCCACATTCTGAATATTTGAAGATGGCGGCGAATTTCCTCTTCTTTGTCTGTTTTTGATTTTTTTTCTATTTGAGGAAAGATAATTAATGGAGAAGAAATCAGAAAAATGATTAACAGAAAACTAACTTTGTATTTCATTTTTTACCCCCTTATTTCTGAGTTCTTTGATTATCTCTGAATTAAATATCTCAATTTCTTCTTCATTCATTTCTATTAAAAGGTCATAAATATTGTTTAAATCAACATAATTCTCAGAATAATCTAATTTTTTAATTTCATTTCCGATCTCATTGAAAATCAAATCCTCAAAATATTCCATGAGGGAGCTATTTTCTTGGAGTTCATTAATAAAACTTGAGAGATACTGTTCAGAATAGGCATAGTATATTATTTCATCGTTTTCTCTTTTTCCCTTAAAAAATGTGAATACTAGAACAAATATTAATAAACTCACTGTAATTGCAGCAAAAGACCATTTCCAATTAAATTTCCATAGAATAGATTTTTCTTTAATCTTTCCCTCTTCTTCAATTTTTATTTTTAGCCTTTGCCAGTAACTGTCCCAATAATTTGAAGGAAGCTCAATTTCTGAGATATCTCTAATTTTTCTATTCAGGTTCTGGTACAATTTAAGAACTTCTCTACATTCAGAACACCTTTCAATATGTTTCTTTATTTTTTCATTTTTTTTACTCGAAAGAGCACTATCAATATAATCTGATAAAAATTTTTGATACTTTTCACATTTCATTTTAATTCTCCCTTTAAATAGGGTTTTAATTTTTCCTTTAAAAATTTTCTTGCACGAAAAATTCTCCATGAGACTGTTCCCTCAGAGCATCCTTGGATTTTTGCTACTTCTTTATGGGATAGCCCATGATTTATTACCAAATTTAGCGTTACTCTTTGAGAAGCAGGAAGCATGGAAATCGTTTCCTTTAGTTTTATATTAAATTCCTTATTTTCTAAAATTCTCTGAGGAGAATTGTTATATTGAATTTCAAAATTCAAATCCATCTTTTCCCTCTTTCTTTTTTTAATATGGTTTATTACTAAATTAACAGCAATTCTGTAAATCCATGTATAAAAACTCGATTCTCTTTTAAAATCACCAAGCGATTTGTAAGCTTTAAGAAAAGTTTCTTGGGAAAGATCATCAGCATCCTCATGGTTAAAAGTCATCTGATATATGAGATTATATATTCTCCTCTGATATTTTTTAACAAGTTGCCCAAATGCTTCCACTTCTCCCTTTTTTGCTTTCTGAATTAATTCATCTTCAGAGAGCTCTTTCATATTTTCTCCTTAAATTTAGACAATTATTCCTCCCAATCCTTTGCCTTAGATGGGAGAAAATTCAAATTTGTCTTCTTTTAGTTCAACTTTACCAAAAAAATGTTTCGGATCGTGGTTAAAAGAGAGAATCCATCCTTCTTCAGAGGCCTTTTTGAGAATTTTCTTTTTGTTTTCAAGAGTTTCTAAAGGGTAAAGGTCATAGCTCATTATATAGGGTAGGTTAATATGGTTAGTGGTGGGAATTAAATCTCCAAGAAACACAAGAGTATTTTCACCTGATGTTACAAATACACACTGATGATATTTTGTATGCCCTGATACAATTTCCACTTTTATTCCTGGAATAATTTCTTTTCCCCCATCCACAAATTCAAGTTGATTGAATTCCATAATAGGCAAGAAATTTTCTTTAAGATAACTTGCTCTATCCCTTTCATTTGGGGAAAGGGCATGTTCCCATTCCCCTTTTTGGATGATATACTTTGCATTGGAAAAGGTTGGTTTAATTACTCCATTTTTATCTTTAAATGTATTGCCTCCACAATGGTCAAAGTGCAGATGGGTATTTATAACAAAGTTTATATCTTCAGCCTTAAATCCGCATTTATTAAGTGATTTAATTAAATCTGGTTCTCTATTTACTCCATAAATGTCAATGAATTTCTCTGTTAATTTATTACCTATTCCAGTTTCAACCAAAATTCTATCTTTACCCGTATCAATTAAAATTGAATTTAGAGAAAGTAGTATTCTGTTTCGGGAGTCTGCAGGCATTTTTCTCTCCCATAGAACTTTTGGCACAACACCGAACATTGCTCCTCCATCAAGAAGGAAAGTTCCATCTGTCAATCCATAAACATCAAAATTACCAATTTTGATTTTATTCACTTTTTACCTTTTTACTAGTTTAGGATTTATTATTTTGAAATTCTAACCAGTCTATTAAGGTCATAAATTAATTTCTCTCTATTATACTCTCCAAGTTCTACTATATTTGTATCCATTCTGAGAGCATCTTCAGGGCATGCTTCAACACAAAATCCACAAAAACAGCATCGGCTTAAATCAATAATGAATTTTGAGGGTCTTTTCTGTATCTCTGGATTCGGGTCCTCTTCAGCTTCTATATAAATACATTCTGACGGGCAAACTGTCATGCAGAGCATGCACGCTACACATCGTGGACTTCCATCCTCCCGAGTTAATATTCTATGAAGGCTTCTATGGCGTCGAGCGATTTCTTTTTTTTCTTCTGGATATTGAATTGTGACTGAGCCTCTATCCCTGATATTAAATCCTATTAGTTTAAGAAAATTAAAAAAGATATTAATCCAGAAATGTTTTGCAGTAATCCATAACCCTTTTAAAAATTCTAAAAGAAAAACCAGACTTTTTATCATTTTTTAAACTAAAATCAATATTAATCCAGTTCCAATAATGTTAACAAAACTCATTGGAATTAATAATTTCCATCCAAGATTCATCAGCTGATCATAGCGATATCTCGGAAAAGTCCACCGTGCTAAGACAAGTAGCCAGCAGAAAAAAGCTACCTTAAGATTAAAGGATAATACCTGAAGTACAGTCACAATCCATTTATTTAAAAGGATATTTCCACCCCATGGAAAATGGAAACCATCTGGATATAGATAGGGAACTTGCCAGCCTCCGAAAAATAGAGTTGTTACAAGAGCTGAAATTAAAATGACCTCAACAAAATCTGTCATCATGAAAAGACCGAATTTCATACCACTATATTCTGTATAAAAGCCTATAATTTCAGATTCTCCCTCTGGTAAATCAAATGGGACTCTTTTTGTCTCAGCCATGCCAGCAATAAGAAATATAAAAAATCCCAAAGGCTGTAAAATTACTCCCCATTTAGGGATAAAACCAAATAACAGGCTTCCTTGATATTTAACAATTTCATTTAATTCTAAACTCGGATAAATCATTATCAATCCAATAAGGGATAATCCAAGAGCTATTTCATATGAAATTATTTGAGCTGTTCCTCTCATTCCGCCGAGAAGTGTGTATTTGTTGTTTGAAGCCCAACCACCAATAATAATTCCATAAATTCCAAGAGAAAACATAGCAAGGATAAAAACAAGACCTACATTCATTCTAACTATCTGAAGTGCAATGACCTTTGATCCAATTGTAATCTCGTCCCCAAATGGAATTGCAGCGAGTGTTATTACAGCAAAAAAGAAAGATAGAAAGGGTGCAATTGTATGTAAGAATCTATTTGAAAATGGAGGGACAAAATCTTCTTTAAACATCATTTTTATTGCATCAGCAATTGGCTGAAAAAGACCAAAAACCCTTAATCCTAAAATGGAGGCTCTGTTTGCTCCTATTCTATCCTGGACAACTGCACTTTCTTTTCTTTCTACCCAAGTTAAAATTAATGTAAGAGTTAAGAGCCAGCTTATTCCTAAAATGATTTTTATAGCAATAATTAAAATATCAAGAAACATTTTAACCTGCTCTCCTTGTCATTAAAAAATTTCTCCATATACCACTTTTTTGAGCAAGAGATGTTAGAATCTCAATCTCTGGTCTACTTTCTCCTAATGGTTCTAAGACTCTGTAAAACTTTTGTGTAATTCCCTGGGAATTTGTAAAACTGCCTTCCTTTTCAGCAATTACAGTGGAAGGTAAAATATAATCTACCAGGTTAATTAGAGGACCTTTATTAGATGCTATGAGGACTTTGGTTTTTATATCTTTTAAAGCTTCAGATAGAAGTTGTATGTTACAGTGCTCAGTTATCTCATGACCGAAGAAAATAACGAGTTCTTTTTTATTTAAGAATTTTAATATATCTATTTTTTTCTCCTTAAATCTATATTTTCCAGCTCCTTTTCTATTTGCGTTTCTATCTTCAGTTAAAAGAAAATTATCTTCCTTTCCACTTTTCTTTCCAAAGGTAATGATTTCAGTCCCTGGGATACATTTATTGAAGAATATTTCCAATGTTTCATATTCTTCATTTGTTAAGCTTAAATTGACAATCACACCAATTTTTTCCTCTTTTTTTCTTCTAATCAGTATTTTTATTTTATTTCCAATATCTTCATAAAATTCTTCCCAGCTAATTTGCTTTAATTCGCCATTTCTCTTTAATGGATGTAAAATTCTGTCATTATCAATGTAATGGTAATTGTATCTTCCAAGATTGCAAATCCAATATCCATTTATTTTGACATTTGGTTCTGGAGTGATTCTGAAGACTCTTTTTTCTACTTTAAAAGGAAAAGAAGGGGATAAAAAGTGAATATTTATATTACAGCCCCTACTACAAATGGGGCATATGGATTTTTTTCTTTCTAAAAACCAAGTTCTAATCTTAAATCTGAAATCAATGTCAGTTATTGCACCAACAGGACAGATGTCTGCAAGGTTTCCACTGTAGTTATTCTCTATTAGTTCCTGTTCATAAATAGAAATTAAAGATTCTTTTCCCCTGTTCAGCACTCCAAGTTCTCCTGTTTTTGTAATTTCTCTGAGAAATCGGACACATCTTGTGCACAGAATACATCTTTCTTGATCATAAATTAGATTGGGAGCTATTCTAAATAGTTTGTCTCTTTTCGGTTTTTCTTCCTCAAACCTGTCTTCAAAAAGTCCAAACTTATAATAATAATCCTGGAGCTTGCATTCACCTGCTTTGTCACAGATTGGGCAATCTAAAGGATGACCTGCCAAGAGAAATTCAAGTACTGCTTTTCTTGCTTCTATTACTCGTTCATTTTCAGTTTCTATTTCCATTCCATCTTTAATAGGAGTTGAACAAGCTAATTGAAGCTTAGGAACACCTTTAATTTCTACAAGACACATTCTACAGCTTCCTTCTGATTCAAGTGCTGGATGATAACAAAAATGAGGAATTTCAATGCCTACTTGTTTTGAGGCTTCTAATATTGTTAATCCTTCCTTAACTTTATAATTTTTTCCATTTATTGTAATTTTTATCATCTCTTCTTTATATAATCCTCAATTTCTTGTCTGAATTTTTCTAAAACACCACGAACCGCCATTGAGGCAGCATCACCCATTGGACACAAAGTTTTTCCACATATGTTATTGGCAATTCTCAATAAATTATCTATATCACTTATTTTTCCATATCCATTGCAAATCCTGTGAACAATATTTTTCATCCACCATGTTCCATTTCTACATGGAGTGCATTGACCGCAGGATTCATGAGCATAGAAATTGACGATTACCCTGAGAACATCAATGATTGGCGTTCTGTCATCTATAACAATTATTGCTGATGAACCTAACATTGAATTTACCTTCATTAGGGATTCACAGTCCATAGGAATGTCAATTTCATCTTCTCTTAAGATTGGCGCAGAAAGTCCTCCTGGAATTACTGCCTTTAAGGTTCTTCCTTCCTTCATTCCTCCCGCATAGTTAAAAATTATATCTTTTAGATTAGTTCCTGTTGGCAATTCATAAACACCAGGATTTTTTACGCTTCCACTTACAGAGAAGAGCCTTGTTCCGCCATCATTTGGCAGCCCCTTTTTTACAAACCACTCTCCGCCCTTTAAGACAATTATTGGAATATTTGATATTGTTTCCACATTGTTTATGACTGTTGGACATTTATATAGACCAACAGATGCAGGGAATGGAGGTTTTAATCTTGGATGTCCTCTTTTACCTTCAAGGGATTCCAATAATGCTGTTTCCTCTCCGCAAATATAGGCGCCAGCTCCTCTATGGATATAGAGATTTAATGAAAAGTTAGTTTTTAAAATATTGTCGCCTAAATAATTTTTTTTGTAAGCCTCTTTGATAGCTGTTTCCAGTCTTTGAGCCACATGTTCGTATTCTCCACGAATATAGATAAAAGCAGTATGAATGCCAACACAATAGCATGTTATGATTATCCCTTCTATAAGTAAATGGGGATTATTTGTCATTATGAATCTATCTTTAAATGTACCAGGCTCACCCTCATCTGCATTAACACATAAATATTTTGGCTTATGTGTATCTTTTGGAACAAAACTCCATTTGAGTCCAGCTGGGAATCCAGCTCCACCTCTTCCTCTTAGATTTGCTTTTTTAACCTCCTCCAATATTTGTTCAGGAGTCATCTGAAGAAGGGCTTTTTTTAATGCTTTGTATCCATCATATTTCTGGTAGATTTCTATTTTATACAAATTTTCAACCTCTAAATTTCTGGTTAATAATTTTTCTTCAATCATTGATGTCATTATTTAATCTTTCAAGAATAAGGTCTATTTTCTTTTTATCTAAATTCCCATAATACTCTGAATTCACCTGCATACATGGAGCATGTTCGCACGCTCCAAGACATTCCACAACTGAAAGTGTGAATTTTTTATCCGGAGTCGTTTCTCCGACTTTAATTCCTAATTTTTCCGAGATGTAATCAATCAACTCTTCTGCTCCATTTATTGAACAGCTAATATTTCTGCAGACCTTAATGTGATATTTCCCAACTGGTCTCTGATGAAACATAGTATAGAATGTTACCACTTCTCTTACCCTGATTGGTTTAATATCCAGAATTTGAGCAACTAATCTTTCGACTTCCTCGCTTATATAACCAAATTCCTTTTGTGCCAAATGAAGTATGGAAAGTAAAGCAGATTGTTTTTGAGGGTAATTTTTAATAATTTTATTTATTTCCTTTTCAATTTGTGGCGAAAATTTAAGGCTCATCTATCGAGCTCGCCTCCTATCATATTAATTGAACCAAAAGTTGGAATTATATCAGCAACATATCCACCCTTAATCATCATTTCCAGGGCTGACATAATGTGAAAACATGGTGCCCTTAAGTGTAAACGATAAGGTTTATCCGTACCATCGCTAATTATGTAAAATCCAAGTTCTCCATTAGCTCCTTCAACTGAAAAGTAAACTTCTCCCTTAGGCGGTCGTATTCCATGATTCTTCATGAAAAATTTAAAGTGTGAGATTAATCCTGTAATTGTAGTATAAGTGTCCTCTTTTGGAGGAATTATATATTTTTTGTCATCTGTCAGAATATAAGGATATTTTTCTTTTTCTGTCCCTTCTAAATTCGGTGAAAGCTTTATATTCTGAGTTGGTCTTTTAACTCTTGCGGATTGAATCGCCTTATAGGGTTCAAGTATTTCTTCTATATTTTTTATCTCAATAGCTCCCCGAGGCATTTTTTCAACTGCCTGTTCAATAATTCTTAGACTCTGTTCCATTTCCAACATTCTTACAAAATAACGGTCGTAGTTGTCACCATTTTCTCCAAGAGGGATTTCAAAATCCAGCTGGTCATAAACCAGATAAGGATGTGCTTTTCTTACATCATAATAAACACCACTTGCTCTTAAACAGGGACCAGTAAATCCATAAGATATTGCATCTTCTTTTGATACAACGGCGACCCCTCTTGTTCGATTGAGGAATATTTTATTCTTTGTTAGCAATCCATGACAATCCTTTAAAACTTTTCTTGTTTCTTCCACTGCTTTTCCTATTAATTGCTTGTAATTTTCAGGGAAATCAGATTTAATCCCTCCAATTCTTATATATGATGTAGTCATTCTTGCTCCTGTGGTCTGCTCCAGCACATCCCATAAAAATTCCCTTGCCTTAATCATGTAAAGAAAAACAGTAAAAGCACCTGTTTCCATTGCCATTGCAGCAAGGCAGGTTAGGTGGTCACATATACGGGAAATCTCACACATTATTGTTCTGATGTATTTCGCTCTTTCAGGAATTTCAATTCCCAGCATTTTTTCAATTGTCATTACATAACCAGTATTATTAATCAGAGGGGAGACATAATTTAATCTGTCAGTATAGGGTAGGACTTGAAAATAAGTTTTATTTTCACATGTCTTTTCAAAACCCCTATGGAGATATCCAATTTCAACCTCTGAATTTAGAACCTTTTCACCGTCCAGTTCGAGCATGATTCTGATTGTGCCATGCATTGCTGGATGGGAAGGCCCCATGTTTAACAACAAACTTTCTTTTTTAGTTCTTCTTTTTTTTATTTTTTCCGCCATTATTCAAGCCCTGGCAGTCTTGGTTGTCTTTTCCGAAGGGGATAATCCTTTCTCAAAGGATAGCCTTCGAATTCATCATACATGAGTATTCTTCTTAAATCAGGATGATTTTTGAATTTTATTCCAAACATGTCGTAGACTTCTCTTTCAAGCCAGTTGGCGTTTTTCCAAAGAGAAATTACGGATTCAGTAATCGGATTTTTTTCATCAATTCTTGTTTTTATTCTCAATCTATGATTTAAACGAAAAGAATAAATATGATAGATTAATTCAAATCTTGGTTTTTCGCCTAAATAGTCAACACAGGTGATATCAAGGAGAAGGGAATATCCAAGTTCTGGGTTTTCCTTTAAAAATTTCATTATTTTAATCAAGCTATCTTTTTTTATTAAAAGAGTCTCATCACCAAAAGGAGCTGAAAATTTTAAGATGTCTTTGGGAAATTTTTCTTTAAGAATTTTTATTGTTTTACTTTCTTTCATTTTCCGAGTTTCTCTCTCCATTTCCAGGCTTGAGGCTGGTTTTGAATCTTATTTTGCAATTTTATTAATGCATCTAAGATTGCCTCTGGTCGTGGAGGACAACCAGGAATATAGACATCTACAGGTATTATTTTGTCAATACCCTGAACAACAGCATAGTTATTATAAATTCCACCACTTACTGCGCAAGCACCTATTGCAATTACCCATTTTGGTTCTGTCATTTGGTCATAAATTTTCCTTAATACAGGCGCAAGTTTTTGTGTAACTGTTCCAACTACAAGAAGTAAATCAGCCTGGCGAGGTGAAAATCTGGTCAATCCTGCTCCGAATCTGTCAATATCAAAATGAGCGCATGCAGCTGCCATATATTCCATTCCACAGCAAGCTGTTACAAATGGATATTGGAATAAAGAAAATTTCCTTGCCCACCCCAGAACATAATCTAATTTAGTAGTAATAAAATCAGCTTTCATTCTCTCATCACCTAAGAAAATATGCTTTTTGAAATTTAGATTTTGAAATTAGAAATTTCTTAATCATTCTTCCCATTCGAAAGCACCTTTTTTCCAAGCATAAATGAAACCAACAATTAGAACAAGAAAATAAGCTAATATAACAATGAAGGCGGTTAGCTTTATTCTTTTAAAAACAAGTGCCCAGGGGAATAAGAATGCTACCTCTATATCAAAAATAAGGAAAAGAAGAGCAACCATATAATATTTTATTGAAAATGGTCCGATTTCCTTTTGGAGTAAAGGGCTTCCGCATTCAAAGGGTTCTAATTTTACTTTGGAAATTTTTTTTGGGCCAAGAATAGCCCCTATGAATAGCATCCCTAATGTTAGGAGTCCAACTATTATGAATAATAAGAATAATTCCATTTTACCCTATACTAAAGAGTTTATTTTACAAAATCAAAATTCAATTTTCAACTAAACAAATTGCTTAATTAAAAATTTTTATATAATAGGAAAATACAATATAATATTAGCAATTAAAAGGAGTGTATGATGAGTATAATAGGCAATATTCTCTGGATTCTTTTGGGCGGATTATTAATTTTTTTCCAATATCTAATAGGCGGTTTGATCCTATGTCTTACCATAATTGGAATTCCCTTTGGAATTCAATGTTTTAAATTGTCCCTTCTTGCACTTATGCCTTTTGGAAGGAGGGTGGTTCCGAGAAAATCCTATACCGGAGTTTTAAATATTGTAATGAATATAATCTGGATACTTATTGGAGGAATATGGATTGCCATCACGCATGTCATTCTTGCTATTATATTTGCAATTACAATAATTGGTATCCCCTTTGCAAAACAACATGTAAAATTAGCCTCCCTTGCGCTTACACCTTTTGGGAAAGAAATCCAATAAATATTTAAAAATTAGAACCATTAAAATTAAAATGAAACAGTATGTTATAATACTGAAAAAGCAAAAAAGGAGGGAAAGGGAATGAGAAAAAGAAATATTTTAATGGTATCTATTATTTTTACATTCACTTTGTTTTTCATTGCTGCTTCCCTTTATAACCATGATTTCAAAGGCAAATTACTTGATATGACCTATCCCTTTGATGAAACCGCGATTTATTGGCCCACTGCAAAGTCTTTTAAACTGGAAAAAGTTTCCTGGGGATTTACAGAGGGAGGATGGTGGTATGCTTCAAATAATTATAGTGCTTCAGAACATGGAGGGACACATGTGGATGTCCCCATCCATTTTGCCAAAAATGGACGTACAGTTGACCAGATTCCTTTAGAGGAATGGATAGGTCCTGCTGTTAAAATAGATGTTACTAAAAAGTGCGAAAAAAATCGCGATTATCTTTTAACTGTAGAAGATATTAAAAACTGGGAGAAAAAATATGGAAAAATTCCAGAGGGAGCTTGGGTAATTATGTATACTGGAATTGACACAAAATATTATCCGGATAAGAAAAAAGTTCTTGGAACAGATAAAAGAGGTGAAGAGGCTCTCGCTGAACTCAGTTTTCCTGGCTTTTCTCCTGAATCAGTTGAATTTCTGGTAAAAGAACGAAAAATCAAAGGGATAGCTATTGATACTCCGAGTATAGATTATGGGAAATCGAAGGATTTTAAAGCTCACAGGATTCTTTTTAAAGCCAATAAGCCTGCTTTAGAGAATATCGCAAATTTGGATAAACTTCCTCCTTCAGGAGCAATGCTTTATGTTATTCCAATGCTTATCAAAAACGGAACAGGTGCACCAGCTCGCGTCTTCGCAATTATCCCTTAAATTCCACAAATTTTTTTAAATTTAAAACTAACATTTATAATAAAAATTATATTTTTACAAAATTCAATTTTATAAAAGTGTGATTTTTATAAATAGGGTTTGACTTTGTTAATCGTCAGAATCCATAGTGAATAGACCTTAAAAAATAATTTTATAAAAGAGAAAAAATTAGGAATGTTCAATCAGCTCTTTTTGCTGAGCTGATTTTTTATATTCAATTTTTAAAAGATTTCTTTAATTAATTATTCTTTCATATCATCAAGCATTTTTAAAATCCTCCTCAAGTGATTTATTATACTCTTTAAAAAAATGTTTATAATCAAAACTTTTGGTTTTCATGGTAGTAAATAATAGCAAAACTGAGTTATATCAAACAATTTACAAGAAATTTCCAGAATCTAAGGTGTAAGACTTAAGTTTGTCTGTATTCATATTAATAATGAAAACACAAAGAAATGAGTTTTATGGAAATAAAAAATGAAATTAGCTATAATAAGGTGGGGTTATGAAAAAGGGTAAAATCCGAAATAATTAAAAACAACTAAAAAACAAGAGTTTTTCTTTAATAATGGACAAGGAACAAGTTAAACAAAAAATTAAGGCTTTGGTTGATAAATTTGAGAGGAACAAACATTATTACCTTTCTAAAGACTATCTTGAAGAACAAGTTAAAATTGATTTTATTAATCCATTTTTTGAAGCATTAGGCTGGGATGTTCGGAATGTAAAAGGTCTTTCTCCATATGAAAGAGAAGTATTGGTTGAAAAAGGAGAGACCACAGGCAGACCTGACTACAATTTCCGAATAGATGGTCAAACCAAATTCTTTGTGGAAGTTAAAGCTCCTCATGAACCTCTTCATAAAATTGACCATATCCTTCAAGCTAAATCTTATGCCTGGAATACCAAACAAGTATTTGTTGTTCTACTTACAGACTTTGAAGAATTCAGACTCTTTGATGCTTCCTTAAAGCCAAATCCTAAAAATCCAGAACAAGGAATTATTTTTGATTTTAAATATACTGATTATCTTAAAAATCTGGATAAATTGCTTCTTCTCTCCAAAGAAGAAGTCCAAAAAGGCTCTCTCGACAGGCTTTTACTCAAGGATGCATTAAGCAAAAAATTAAGAATTCCGGTCGATAAATCATTCTTAGAGGATATGTCTCGCTGGCGAGAAGAATTAGCTAAGGACATATACAAGCGAAATCAGCCAATTACTGTAAAGATGCTGAATGAAGTTGTTCAAAGAATACTCGACCGCCTTATCTTCATTAGAATCGCTGAGGACAGGAAAATTGTAGAGCCAAAAACTCTGCTTGAAATTGTTGAACTCTGGAAAGCAGAAAGAAAGCGGAAGAGATTACAATCTTATCTCAATATCCTATTCCGCCAACTAAATGAAGATTTTAATGGTGAAATATTAAAACCCCATGCTTGTGAAATAGTTGAAATAGATTCTCATCTTCTGGCTAAAATCATTGAAAACCTCTATTTTCCCCAATGTATTTACAAATTTGATGTGATTGATGTTGACCTTTTAGGTTCAATTTATGAGCGTTATCTTGGAAAAACAATAAAAGTAACACCTAAAAGAGTAAAAGTTGAGGAAAAACCAGAAGTAAGAAAAGCAGGTGGAGTCTATTATACTCCAAAATATATAGTTGATTATATTGTCAAAAATACTGTTGGAAAAATAATTCAGGGAAAAACTCCTGAGCAGATTTCAAAAATAAAAATATTAGACCCTGCTTGTGGTTCTGGTTCATTTCTTATATCTGCTTTTCAAACCTTAATTGATTATCATCTTCACTACTATGAGAAACATCCTGAAGAATCGGGTCAGGGAACATTATTTCCTGATGTAATAGAAGATTATGATGGAACCAAAAGATTATCCATTGAGAAAAAGGCACAAATTTTAAGAAACAATATATTCGGAGTTGATATTGACCCACAAGCTGTTGAAATTACTATGATGAGCCTTTATTTAAAATGTCTTGAAGGAGAAAAGGATTTACCTCGAAAAAAAGAACTTCTACCTTCTCTGGCTAAAAACATTCGCTGTGGAAATTCTTTAATTTCTTTTGACATTTTTGACCAGCCTACCCTATTCAAAGATGAAGAAAAAGAACGAATCAATCCCTTTGACTGGTATTCCAAATCCACTGGCTTCGGCGACATCATGGAACAAGGCGGTTTCGATGTAGTTATCGGCAATCCGCCGTATATTAGAATTCATTCGCTACCTAAAGTAGATATAAATTATTATAGAAGTCATTATGTGGCAGCTGATAAACAGTTTGATATTTTTTGTATTATGATTGAGAAAGGAATAAGTCTTTTAAAACAAAAAGGTAGATTAGGCTTTATTGTACCTAGTTTATTTCTAAAAGGTTATCAATATTCGACTTTGCGAAAACTTATCTTAGAAAAAACAAATATAGAAAGTTTGACCGATTTTGGAGATGGAGTGTTTGAAAATGTTAAAATGCCAACTTGCGTGGTAATATTTCAAAAAATTAGAAGACCAAATGACAAGAATAAACTTATTTTTAAAATAAAACTACCAAATGAAAAAGGATTTATTAAGAAAATTGTTCCTCAAATAATATATAAGACAACTGAATCCCATACTTTTGAAGATATTGACGAAAAGACTTATTCTATTCTGTTAAAAATAAAGAAAAGAGCGATTGACTTAGAAAGTATTATGCGTATTACAAGAGGACTTGAAATAGGGAAGAAAAACAAAGGAATTAGTTCTCAAAAAATAAAAGGGTTTATACGAGTTTTGAGTGGAGAAGATATTGGGAGGTACGAAATTCGGAATGTAAAATTTCTTGATAAAAATTTATTAAAAAAGTTTTGGAAAGATAAAGAAATTTTCGAAAATCCAAAAATTATGATAAGAGAAACTGGAGTTCAAATAACAGCTACATATGATGATACTGGAATCTATACATTGAGAACTATTTACAATATGATTCTTAAAGACCATAGATTTAATTTAAAATATATTCTTGGCTTATTAAATTCTAGGCTTATGCAGTATTTTTATACTGTAAAATTCAAGCCTGTAACAGATATTTTTCCAAAAATAAGAGTCGTTCAAACTCGAAAGCTTCCTATCCGCACGATTGACTTTAACAATCCCAAAGAACGAGCAATGCACGATAAAATAGTAAAATTAGTTGACAAAATGTTAGAACTAAACAAAAAGAAAAATTCACTCCCTCCATCCTCTGAACGCGAGAGAATCGAGAGAGAAATAAAGATAACTGATGAAAAGATAGATGAACTGGTTTATGAATTGTACGGAATTATAGAGGAAGAGAGGAAGATTATTGAAAGAGGAGGGTAAAATGAATGATAAAGAAATTAGAGTAAAAATTTTACAAGTTCTTTTAAAGAGATATATACAAGATCCCTTGAATTATTATGATTATTACAAATTGCCTAATGAATTGGGATGCGACATAGAAACAACCAATAGAAACGCTAAATTTCTTATAGATGAAGGATTAATAAAAGACCTTCCAGAAAAAGGATATCAGCCATATTTAACTGGTCATATTAAACTTACGCCTCAGGGATTTGAAAAACTGATGGAGTTAAATGAAAATTTGAAGAAAGATTTTGAAAAAAAGAGAACAATAATTATGACTTATCTATATGATGAATATAAGAAAGACCCTAATAGATTTGTAACCTTATCTGAAGTTAAAGAAAAGACAAATTTAGAAATAAATGAAATAAATTATACTTTGCATTATTTAGACGGATTCGGGTATGTCAAATTAAGACCTACAGCAGGTTGTGCTCCTTATATAGCTCGATATGTAAATATTGAACATGAGGGAATAAGGTGGATTGAAACTAGAGATGATTATGAAAGATTAGAAATAAAATTAGGTGAAAAGGAAATAAAAGAAATAAGAAAGATGCTTCCTATTGCAAGATGTTTTAAATCTGGAGCGGACATTTGTCCTAAGGAGTTTCAAAAAAAAGAAAACCAAGTCTTCGTTGGAATGCCATTCAAGGATGAATTTAAAGATTCTTATGAATTTGGCATAAAACCCGCTTTGGAAGGACAAGGATTTAAAATTTGGAAAGCAGATGAAGAAATTGATAACATTGATGTAATGTGTAAAGTATGTCATGCTTTACAAGAATCAAGTTATGCCATTATAAATATTTCAGATTGGAATCCCAATGTGATGTACGAATTGGGGTTAGCCCATGGACTTGGAGTGCAGACATTTATTATTAAGATGGAAAAATCAGAAATTCCTACCGATTTAAAAGGGCTGGAATATATATCTTACTCGCACTCTAATGAATTGAGAAGAAAACTCGAAAGTATTTTCTCAAAACTCAAAATGAAATAAACAAAGTAAGAAGTGCTGGAGTAAGAGAAACTATATGTAATGGAAGTTGTTTTTACTATTTAGGAGCAATCCAATTATGATAGATAAATTAAATTTGAGAAAAATTTTTAAAGGTTTTATTTTTGGTAGAAATTCAATATTTTTCCAGATAAGCGAAAAGAAATTCAATAAATTCATACTACCTAAAAAATGTCATCCACTGATTATTTTCAAAAAAATATAAAATTTTTAAAGGAGTCACAAATGTCAATTTCTAAATTTTTCATTAAACCGTCTATGATGGAAATGATTCATGAATTAACTAAATCAGAGTTAAATAATTTAAAAGAATATGTCAACACTCTCGAGGCGTTACTTGAAAAGGAAGTTGAAGATTTTAAAGAATATATTAATGCTCAGGCTGAGAAAATGACTAAAAAAGAACAGGAAGAATTCTTTGATATCTATTACGATCAATATCAGCAATTAAAAAAAGTATTCCCTAATATAATGAGGTCCTCTTTTTTTGTTACAATTTACACTTTATTAGAATATAAACTCATATTTATATGTAATTATTATTATTTATGTAAAAAACTTAACTTACCCGACCCATCTACATTAAAAAAAGAAAAAGGTATTTTTAGAGCTCGAAAGTATTTAAAAAAGCATGTCAAAGTCTCTTTCCCAGATGGACATCCCTCTTGGAGAAAAATTCGTTTTTACAACCTGCTCCGGAATTTTATCGTTCACAATTTTGGAAGACTTAATGACTCAAAGAAAGCAAAAAAGCTTGAAACATTTATCGAAAAATCATCTAAACTTTCATTAGACTGTTCAAGAGAAATTTGGATCGATAAATCTTTCTGTTTTGACGTTATTACAACAATAGAGAATTTCTTCGAAGAATTATTCAAAAATCTTAGAGATAAAGAGAATAAGCTTCAAATCTAAGCTTCAAATCATAAAATCAAGGTCAAATCTTTATTATTGACATAAGGTAAATAAGTCTATGATCAAAATTAACAAAAAATCAAATAATCTTAAAATTTTTCAAATAATTTTATCTTACCAACCCTTATATATAATTGGAAATATTTTTAAAATCCATTAATTTTTTTCATTTTTAGGGACTAAATAAGTAGAATAGAATATAGTGTGAATTTAATGGAAAATTAAATTAGTGAAAAATATAAATATATAATATTCCAAGTAAAAAAGAAAAAAATCAAGAATAAATGTGTTTTTCTTTATTTTTTGATAATATTAAAAAGGTAGTTCTTTGATGGAGGTTAAATTATGAATAAAACTCCAGAGCTTTGTATTCATGGAATAAAAAAACAAATTCCAGATAAACAAATCGGGCATGAAGGTAGATTTTTATCTTATTGGGTTTGTGGACATAGAGACCCAAGGATTAGAAGAAGATACGGAAGAGTTAAGCCCTCATGTTATAACTGTCCCGAATTTAAGGAAGTCAAAAGAGATAATAAAGAATTTTAAATCAGAATTAATAATGAGTACTTATAAGTTTTAGTGTGTCCGAAAGTCAAAGCATTTAAACAAATTAGGTGGAACATATTAAACAAGGAGGGTCAATCCTTGAATTTTGAAATACTCAAGAGAAAAATGAATGTTTGATAAGCTTACAATAAAGACACACACAATAAAATATTAGAATTAAATGTTCAAATATTTTTTTGAATAATTTCTTTTACTCTATTAGTTAACAAAAAATAAAATTCTTGACAAGAAGTTAACTTTAAGTTATCTTTATTACGAAAAGTAAAAAAGAAAGGAGATTATGAAATGATAAAGGAGGGGATAGGCAGAAAGATTAAAGAATTGAGGGAGATAATGGGGCTTACTCAAGAGCAAGTTGCTCAAAAGGTTGGGGTAAGTAAAGAGTATATTTCAATGTTAGAGAATGGATTAAGGGTGCCGAGTCTTGAGGTTCTATACAATTTAGCCCAGTTATTTCATCAGGATGTAAGTTATTTCTTGTCTGAAAAAGAATCTACTTTTTCTGTATTATTTAGAAGTAAAGAAATAAATAAATATGGAAAAGAAGAGCTTTTAAAATTTAAAAAATTTTGCGATGATTATATTTTTCTTGAAGAAATCACTAAGAAAGAAATTCCTTTAGCACCAAAATACTCTTTTAAAAATTTAAGTAATTTTAAATCAATTTTAAATTCAGCTGAACAAATGGCAGAGGAAGAAAGGAATCGATTAGGAATAGGGAAAGAGCCTATTAAAGATATTTTTTCATTAATGGAAAATCAAGGATGTCATGTTGTTGTTCAACCTCTTGATAATAGAAGTAAAATTGATGGAGTGTTTGTTTTTGAAGGAGATAGAGCATTTGTCTTAATTAATGGTTCCCAGAATTATGAAAGACAAGTTTTTACTGCGGCGCATGAATACTGTCATTATTTAAAAGATAGAGATTATAAATTTTGGATAGATACTTCTAAGCAATTATCAGAAAGAATTGATAACGACAAAAATCCTTTAGAGACTTTTGCAAATATCTTTGCTGGTAATTTCTTAATGCCGAAATCTAAAATCGAAGAATTAATAGAGAAAGACTTGGGCGAAAGATTAGGCCCAGAAGATATTATTTATTTAAAAAGGTATTTTGGCGTAAGCTATCAGGCTATTCTTTATCGATTAAAAGATTTAAATTATTTAAGTAAGACTGAACTTAATGAGTATCTCCAAATTAGTCCAGGAGTGTTGGAATCATTTTTTTATAAAGATTCAGAAAAGGAAAGAGATAGAGAGCAATCCCTTATTCCGGAAAGATTCCTCAATTTAGCTTTAGAAGCTTATCTCTCAAAAAAAATATCATTGGGTAGGTTAGCTGAATTATTAGAGGTTGATATTATTTCTCTTAAAAATGTTCTTTTAGAAGCCAAAATTCTAAGAGATAACAAAACACATAAAGGAGAAAAAGCCCCCGTTGAAGAAGATAGTAATTGATGCATGTACTTATTCAAATTTTGTGAGAACTAAATCATTTTGGATATTGGAAAGACTTTTTAAAAATAGACTAACTATGACATATTTAGTAAAGAAAGAAATTGAAAAAGGTTTTGGAAATTATCCACAGTTAAGAGTCTTAAATACTCATATTGAAGAAGGTTTCATAGAAATCATTTCAGAACTTTCTGAACAAGAACTCTCTTTAATGACAAATCTTCCGAGAGGTCTTAGTGATGCTGATAAATCCTGTATATCAGTAGCTAATGGAAGAAAAGCTATAATTGCTTCTGATGATGAAAATGTAATAAAGGAAGCAAAGAAGTTTGGTATTAGTTTAATTGATACAGTCGAAATCATATTTATGGCTGTGCAAAAAGGATTATTGGAGTGTAGTATAGGAAATGAAATTCTGGATAAAATGGGAAAAGAAGCAAATTTTCAGACTAAGATAAGGCTAAATTGCGATAGATTGAAAGAGAAACAAAAATGACAGATGAAAAAAATAGACGGATTAGTTTATAAGTTGTATGAAACTACTGAAGAGGAGCAGAAGATTATTTATGATTAATAAGATTTTTAATCTCTTTGATAATATAGAATTCCAAGATAGGGGATTTTTATCTGGATAAATACAAAATGGAAATAATAGTTCCTGAGGAATCTAATGATTTGAAATCAATTATTAAGAAAGGAGTAGAAAGAATATTTAATGAGGTCAATCCAATTGACAAAATTATAGTTGTTTATAAATCAGAATTTGAACGAACAGTGATTGAAAACCTATCCGACTTTGAAAAAGAAGAATTGATTAAACTAAAGAAATCTGGATTAATATTTTTTCAAGAAAGAGGCATAACCATTTTTCCAAAAGATAATAATTTGAAATTTATTGTTATTATCCAACATCCAAAAGATATTAAAGAATTATTCATGCTGACTCTATATCATGAAGTTCTTCATTGTTTAGACTTTTATAACTTTTTTGTAAAATATGGTAATGTTCATATCCAACCCAAGAAACAACAAGATTCTGTGTATTATTATGAATTTTGTGTATGGTCTGAGTTTAATGTTAAATGGAAATCTTTACTTTTATGGTTTACAGAAAAAGCAAAGGAGGACCCTGAAGGAAAAGTTGTTATATATTATGATAAAAAAGGAATGATTAAACATATAAATAACTTTTTTCGTTTGATATCAAATAAAGAAGGAATGGATTATGAAAATAAAGAAAAATCAATGATTAAAGCAACCTATTATTTTGACTATTTTATAAGATATCAATTTCGCGATTACCTCGCATATAAATATTTAAACAAAATTATTGTAGGTTCTAAATTTGAGCTGCCCAAATACTTAATGCGAAGAATAGAACAAGTATTAGGAAAAGAAATCTATAAAATTGAAAATATATTTTTTTACTGTGATGTTTTCGAGAAAATATTACCAAAGCTTCCTATTCTTAAAGAGATTTTAGAAAATGTAAGAAGAAATGTTAATAGATATATTTTAAATGAGATTTTAACTAAAAAACATTTATAAACAGAAATAAAAGTACTAAAATATATTATTATTTTTGGAAAATTTGAAATTACCCAAAAGAAAAATTGTTCAGCAAATTCTCTGCAAACCAATGCATGACAAAATAGTCAAATTAGTTGACAAAATGCTCGAGTTAAATAAGAAAAAGAATTCACTTCCTCCATCTTCTGAGCGCGAAAGAATCGAAAGAGAAATAAAAGAATGTTCCGATTTGACTTGTTAAATAGAGTTATCTATAATTGAGTCAAAGGTGATAGATAATGAAAAAACCAATAATTAGAACATCAAGTGGTGAAGAAGTAATTCGTTATCTCGAGAAAATTTTAAAAGGGAAAAAAGTAATTACAGCTGAAATAGATGATACTATTATCATCAAACAAATTGTCGAACCCTTTAAAACATGGGCTTCTCCCATTTGGAAAATGGCAAGAGAAGAAGGCATTACTGAAAAAAAGATACGAGAAATCATAAAGGAAGTAAGACAGCGTGCCTGAACGAGTTATTCTCGATACAAATGTTTGGATTTCAGGAATCATCAAAGGCGGGAAAGCCGGTGAGGTTATTGGTTATTTAGAAACTCACAATTATGAAGTTTTTATCTCTCTTGATATTTTAGCTGAGATTGATAGGGTTCTTGATTATCCTCGTATTAAAAAAATTTTATTAAAAAGTGGGAAATCAAAAATAGAAGTGTTGAAACGCATATATGGAATGTGTTTTTTAGTGAGACCTCAAGTAAAGTTACAAATTGTTCATGAAGACCCAGCAGATAATATGTTTTTAGAGTGTGCACAGGAAGTTTTAGCTCAATATCTCATTTCTGTGATACCCATCTTCTTAAATTAAATTTTTTCAAAAATACAAAAATTCTTTCACCAAGTGCTTTTCTTAAACTGTGCAAAGTCAAATCCCAGTAAATTAAAAATTAGAATTGTCTGAGCTACAGCAAAATCCGTTCTAATGAGGAAAATCATTTTTAGGTTATTATGAGAGGATTAATGTTAGAACTAAACAAAAAGAAAAAGTAATAAAACGGATAAGAAATAATAAATAAAAGGAATGAGGAGGAAAATTTAAAATAAATTTGACTATTTTTTTAAATAGGGACTATAATGATTACTAAAATGACTGAGAAGGAGCTTGAAAATCTTATAGCAAGAGCCTTAGAGGAAGATGTTCCCCAGGGAGATATAACCTCTGAAAGTATTATTCCAGAAGACTCTGTTTCTAAAGCCCAGATACTTGCAAAAGAAGAAGGAGTATTAGCGGGTTTGGATGTAGCTTTAATGGTTTTTCAGCACATTGATCCTTCAATCTATTTTGATAAGAAATTCAAAGATGGGGATAAATTTAAAGAAGGGGATGTTCTTGCCATCTTAGAGGGGAAGACAATTTCAATCCTAAAAGGGGAGAGGATTGCCTTAAATTTTCTTCAGAGACTTTCCGGCATTGCTACTTTAACTAATAAATTTGTAGAGGCTGTAAAAGGATATAATGTAAAAATACTTGATACAAGAAAAACCACTCCATGTTTAAGAAAATTAGAGAAATACGCAGTGAGAAAGGGAGGCGGAGAGAACCATAGAATGAGTTTGTCGGACATGGTTTTAATCAAGGATAATCATCTTGTGGTGGTGGGAAGTATCAGAGAAGCGGTTGAAAGAGCAAGAGAGAAAGTTGGTGATAGATTAAAAATAGAGGTTGAAGTAAAGAATATTGAGGAGTTGAAGGAGGCTATTGAGGCAGGTGCTGATATTGTTATGCTGGATAATATGGATATTTCTGAAATAAAAAAGGCCGTAAAGATAGCAAAAGATGAGGTTTTTCTTGAAGTTTCTGGTAAAGTAACCCTTGACAATGTGAAAAAAATTGCAAAAACAGGCATTGATTTTATTTCAATTGGAATGCTCACTCACTCTTATAAATCGATTGATATAAGTCTTGAGATTTTAAAAGAAGAATAAATGGGAAAAAATATAAGACTTGAAACAGATGTTCTTATAATTGGTTGTGGAATAGCGGGCGGAAGTGCTGCACTTGAACTTGCAAAACAGGGATTAAATGTATTAATTGTGACCCGAGAAAAAGATCCTCATCAATCTAATACATTTCATGCTCAAGGCGGAATTGTTACACTTGGAGATGATGACTCACCAGAACTATTAATTGAAGATATAATTAAAACAGGCGACGGAATTTGTAATCCAAAGGCAGTTCAAATCCTCGTAAATGATGGAAAAAAACTGGTGGAGAAAATACTTATAAATGAATTGAAAGTGCCATTTTCAAAAAAGAGAGATGGTTCACTGGATTATGCTCAGGAGGCAGGTCATTCAAGGAGAAGAATTCTTCATGTTAAGGATGCTACTGGAAAAAGTATTGAGGAAAGATTAATAGCAAAATTAAAGAAATATAAAAATATAAAATTTCTCACAAATCACACTGCAATTGACCTTTTAACAATTCCCCATCACTCCATTAACCCTTTGGCAATCTATCAGACCCCACAGTGTATTGGTGCATATGTTCTTGATAATGAAGAAGGGAAGGTCAAGACGATATTTGCATCCTACACGATTCTTGCAACAGGTGGACTTGGAAGAATTTATCTTCATACCAGTAATCCAGAAGGTGCAAGAGGTGATGGATATGCGATGGCTTTTAGAGCTGGTGCAAGATTGATGAACATGGAATATATTCAATTTCATCCTACATCCCTGTTTCATCGAAATGCAGAGAGATTTTTGATTTCAGAGACTTTAAGAGGAGAGGGTGCCCGACTCAAGAATAAAAACGGCGAATTATTTATGGAAAAATACAGTCCAGAGGGAGACCTTGCCCCTCGAGACGAAGTTACAAGAGCAATATATGAAGAGATGATAGTGAGGGGAGACAGTTATGTTTTACTGGATTTAGCTTCCTATACAAAAATTAACATAAAGGAGAGGTTTCCAACAATTTATGAAACTTGTCTTAAATATGGAATAGATATTACAAAGGAACCAATACCGGTTGTTCCAGCAGCACATTATTGCTGTGGCGGAGTAGTAGTTGATGAATGGGGAAGAAGTTCCCTTAAAAATCTCTTTGCAGTAGGAGAAGTTTCTTGCACAGGAGTTCATGGAGCAAATCGCTTAGCATCCACTTCCCTTTTAGAAGGCCTGGTCTGGGGAACAAGAGCTGGTAAATTTATTGCGGATAATTTTAAGCCTGAAAAGAATTATAAACCTTCAGATATTCCTGACTGGCGGTATCCAGAAGAAGAAGAGGAAGAGGATCCAGCCTTAATTCATCAAGATTGGTTTTTAATTCGCTCCACAATGTGGAATTATGCAGGCATAATAAGAACTCAGAAAAGACTTGAAAGAGCTAAAGCTGACCTTGAGTATCTTGAACACAGAATAGAGAAATTTTATAAAACCACCAAAATAACAGATTCTTTAATAGGATTAAGACATGGGATTAAAGTTGCCCTTCTTGTAACAGATGCTGCATTAAGAAATAAAGTCAGCAGAGGAGCCCATTACAGGAAGGATTGATTCATAGGAGACTCAGAATAAAATTTGACATTTCCATTGATAGTATGGTATTTTAATTTAACCAGAGATTATAAGAGAAAGTAAAAAATGTTTGCTATTATAGAGACAGGTGGAAAACAATACAAAGTCCAGGAAGGGGATAGGATTGTAATTGAGAAGTTGGATTTGAATCCTGGAGAAAAGGTTGTTTTTGACAGGGTTCTTTTAATAGAGAATAATGGACAGACTCTGATTGGAAACCCTTATATTCCGAATGCAAGAGTTGAAGGGAAATTGATTGAGCAGATTAAGGGAGAGAAGATAATAGTCTTCAAAAAAAAGAGAAAAAAGGGTTATAAAAAGAAGACAGGTCATAGACAGAAATTAAGTGAAGTTCAGATTGAGAAAATAATTCCAGATTATAAAAAGGCGAAACCAAAAACTCCAAAGAAAAAAGAGACCCCAGAAGCGAAGGAAAAGAAAGCTTCAAAATCAAATGATAAATCCGTTAGCACTGACCAATCTGAACAAAAATAATTTTAACCAGGAGGTAAAAATTGGCTCATAAGAAATCCGGAGGAAGCGCAAAGAATGGCCGGGACAGTCATTCGAAAAGGCTTGGTGTAAAAAGATCAGATGGTCAATTTGTAACAGCTGGTTCAATTATAATAAGACAGAGAGGCACTCCTTTTAAGCCCGGCTTATATGTCGGAAGAGGAAAGGATGATACACTTTATGCATTGGTTGATGGTTATGTAAAATTTGAAAGAAGGAGAAATAGCAAATTTATATCAGTAATCCCGGCCGCTCAATAATTATATGTTTGTTGATCAGGTAAAAATCTACCTCAGAGCAGGTAAGGGGGGAAATGGATGTGTGAGTTTCAGAAGGGAAAAATATGTCCCAAAAGGCGGTCCAGATGGTGGAAGAGGTGGAGATGGTGGTAGCATATTTTTTGTATCAGATTCGAATTTAACCACCCTTTCCTATTTTAGATTTCATCCTCATATAAGAGCTGGAAACGGTGGGCATGGTGAAGGTAATAATAGAACCGGGAGGAAAGGCGAGGATATTTATTTGAAAGTTCCTGTCGGAACTGTAATAAAAGATGTAAAAACAAACGAAATTCTTTTTGATTTTACAGAACCAAATCAAATCTATTTAGCAGCAAAAGGTGGAAAAGGAGGACGAGGAAATGCATCGTTTGCTTCACCAACAAATAGAGCCCCTAAAAAAGCTGAACCTGGAAAACCAGGCGAAGAAAAAGAATTAATTTTAGAATTAAAATTGATTGCTGACGTTGGATTGATTGGATTTCCGAATGTTGGAAAGTCCACACTCTTGTCAAAAATATCCTCTGCAAAACCCTTAATTGCAGATTATCCTTTCACAACCCTTCATCCTAATTTGGGGGTTGTGGATGTGGATGAAGAAAATAGTTTTGTAATAGCTGATCTTCCTGGTTTAATAGAAAATGCGCATAAAGGAAAAGGTCTGGGAATTAGATTTCTTAAACATATAGAAAGGACAAAAATGCTTGCTCATATGATAGATGTTTCCCCTTATGTGGATAGGGATCCTGTTGAGGATTATTACATAATTATGAATGAGTTGAAATCCTTTAATCCATCTTTAGTATCAAGACCCCAGATTTTAATTGCAAATAAAATAGATTTAATTAAGGAGAAGGAACATAAACATAAATTAAATAAGTTAAGGGAATTTGCGGGAAAAACAAATATACCTTTTATAGAAATATCAGCATTAAGAGAGATAGGTTTAAAAGAATTAATCAGAGAAATTCATAACATGCTTGTTTTCATTGAGAAGGAAAAAATTTCAAGGGAGGTGAAAGCTTAGAGATTATATGAAAGGCAAAAGAATAGGAATCTTTGGTGGAACTTTTAATCCAATTCATTTTGGACATCTGAGAGCAGCAGAAGAAGTAAGATATAAATGTCAATTGGAAAAAATATTATTTATTCCAGCTTATATTCCTCCACATAAAAATAGCTCTGACATAGCATCTTCCAAAGCAAGATGGGACATGATTTGTCTCGCGCTTTCAAATAATGATGCTTTTATGCCTTTGGATATTGAAATTAAAAAAGAGAAAATTTCTTATTCTATTGATACATTAAAAGAACTCAGAAACACCTATTCTGATTCAATAATTTTTTTTATAATGGGAATTGATTCTTTTATGGAAATAAAGACCTGGAAAAATTACATTGAATTAATTGAGAACTATTTTTTAATTGTAATGAGCAGACCAGGCTTTGAATTGGAAAATGCAAAATTGGCTGTTCCCTCAAAATTTTCATCAAAAATTTTTTTCATAAGAAAAGAAGAGGATTTTAATAGAACTCTTTCAGCTCCTCCTCAAATTTTTTTAATTCCAATAAAAGCATTAAATATATCCTCAACAGAAATAAGAAATATGATTAAGAAAGGAGAATCAATCAAATATCTTCTTCCAGAGAATGTGGAAAAATATATATTTGAAAATAGGCTTTATCAAAAATGAGATTTAAAGTTAATCAAAAAGAAGGGAATTTTCCAGAACCTGTAAAAAGAGCAATAGAGGCAATTCTGGATAAAAAAGGAGAGAATTTACTTGTGCTTGATTTACGGGAAATTACATCCTTTACAGATTATTTTTTGATTGTTAGTGGTAATTCTCAGAGACAAAATCTTGCGATTTTGGAGAATGTGGAAAGAAAATTAAAAGAAATCAAAATTTTGCCAATAGGGATTGAAGGAGAGCAGGGTTCAGAGTGGATACTTATTGACTACGGAGATTTTATAGTTCACATATTTACGCCAAAGGCTCGAGAGTATTATTCTCTCGAAAAACTATGGGGGGATGCGAAAATCTATGAATTTTAGGGGCTATTTTAGTGACTTTAAAGACAAGAAAACTTTAGAGTTGATCGATTTTATAAAAAGAAAAATTGCTTTATCGAAAAATCCAGTTTTAATAAAAGGACCCACAGGAAGTGGTAAAGAATATTTTGCAAGACTAATACATTACTACAGCGATAGAAAAGAAAAACCTTTTGTTAAGATAGACTGTGCAAATTTAATTGATGAATTAGTCCATAGCGAGTTACTAGGTCATACCAAAGGAGCTTATACAGACGCTTATGAGGAAAAGACGGGCAAACTTGAGCTGGCTAATGGAGGGACTGTATTTCTTGATCTCGTAGAAAATCTTCCTTTGGCAGGACAGAGCATAATTGCTTTTGCTGTTGAAACTGGAAAATTTACAAAACTTGGAGATAGAAAAGAAACAGAATTTAAAGCTCGGGTTATTGCCTCAACTCAATCTGAATTGTCATTGAAAATGAGAGAAGGTCAAATACTTCCACGTTTTTACTATATAATAGATGTTTTATTAATTGAAATTCCTCCTTTAAAGGAAAGAAAGGCAGATATATTGCCTCTGATAAATTATTTTCTTCAAAAGACGGCTTCAGATTTAGATATGCCTATCAAAAAAATGTCAGATGAAGCAATTAAGTGGTGCCTCAGATATTCCTGGCCTGGGAACATTAGGCAATTGAAAAATGCAATTGAAAGAATTTATATTTCGAATCCATCCTCTCTTATTGAAGTAAAAGATTTACTATTTTTAGTGGAGAAGGAAGAGGAATTAGTAGAGGAGGCTTCAAAATATCATTTAACTCTGAAGCAAATGGAAGATTTATATATTTCTTATATTTTGAAATTAACAAATGGAAATAAGAGTAAAGCTGCGAAAATTCTTGGAATCTCCAGAAAGACTCTTTATCAAAAATTAAAAAGAAGATTTTCTAATGAAAATAAGAATTATATGGCCGGGAAAAACCAAAAATAAAATATTAAAATCCCTTGAAGAAAATTATTTAAAAAAAATTAATCAATTTATTCCTTGTCAAATTATTGAAACAAAAGAGGCTAAGGGGATAAAGGAAAAATTTATAAAAAAAATAAGAGAAAAAGAATGTAAGGCACTTGAAAATTATCTCGAAGATAATTATATTATTTGTTTAACTGAGAAAGGTAAGGAAATGAGTTCAATGGAATTTGCAAAATTTCTGGAAAAGTTGTCGATTTCTTCTCCAAAAGATTTAGTCTTTGTTGTAGGTGGGTATGCTGGCCTCGATGAAAAAATAATAAAAAGGGCTAATTTCTTATTATCACTTTCAAAAATGACTTTTACACATGAGTTGAGCAGGGTGATTCTTCTTGAACAAATTTACAGGGCTTTTTCAATTATAAGGGGGAGGAAATATGCAAAATAGGGAATGTAAAATGGATAAAAAAACCTTGGAGAAATATAGAAAGAAACTTATGAAAGCAAGGGAAGAGTTAATTAAGAAGATAATAGCTGATTATGATTCTTCAAAGGCTTCTGAGAGAGAAATCGCTCAGGACATTGGAGACCAGGCTTTAGATACCTATAGCAAAGAATTTCTCTACAGTTTGTCGGATAGTGACAGAAAACAATTGTTGATGATTAATGAAGCATTAAACAGGATTAAGGAATGCAATTATGGTTTTTGCATGAGATGTGGAAAGAAGATAGCATCTAAAAGACTCGATGTAATACCATGGGCTGAGTACTGCATAGATTGTCAAGAAAAACTGGAGGAGGGTGAATAATTCTCTAAAAAATGTTATAAATTTGATTGAAGTTTTGTTGTTTCCCTCCTATTGTGAAATTTGTTCTTCTTTTCTAGAATCCTTTGAAGAGAAAGTAATATGTAATGAGTGTTGGGAAAAGATTATTCCTTATCGAGGACAAATATGCCTTAAATGTGGAAAAGCCATAAAAAGTAGTTTTTATCAACCGCACTATTGTCAGCATTGTTTGACGAATGTTCCAACTTTTTCTTTACATAGGTCATTTGGTAAATATGAGGGAGTTTTAAAAGATATAATCCTACTTTTTAAATTCAAAAGGAAAAGAGTATTAGGTAAAAAGTTGGGTTATCTTGCCTATGAAACTTTAAAAGCTAACCCGATATTTCTTAAAAGTGAGGTAATAATTCCTGTTCCTTTATATCCAAAAAGAGAGAAAGAAAGAGGTTTTAACCAGTGTGAAATCATTGCAATTGAATTGGAAAAACTAACCAATATTAGATTTTTAAAGAATGTTTTGATAAAAATAAAAGACACACCACCCCAGAGTGTATTGGATTTTAAAAAAAGAAAAAATAATGTAAAAGGGGCTTTCTATGTAAAGAACAGTCTTCATATATATAAAAAGAATGTTCTTTTAATTGATGATGTTTATACATCAGGATCAACAATAATGGAATGTTCTAAAATTTTAAAGAAGGCTGGAGCAAAGGAAATATTTGTTCTAACTTTAGCCCAAACAGTTTAAAAGGACAATTTTGGATTTTTCAAAAGTGAAAGATGTGAAAAAGAGGAACGAGGGGAGAGCCCCCTCATTCCTTTGATTTTTTACGTGAAATTTTTATTTCCTTGGGTTTAGTCTCAGCTTTCTTCGGCATCCTTACAGTGAGAATACCGTTGTCATATTCAGCTGAGATCTTATCTCTGTCCACAGTGGGTGGGATTGTGAAGCAGCGATAAAAGGAGCCATAAGCTCTCTCTATTCTGTGGTAATTCTCTTCTTTTGTTTCCTTTTCGAATTTCCTTTCTCCTCTGAGGACGAGGTTATTATCTTCAATCTTCAGCTGGATATCCTTCTCATTCATGCCAGGGAGTTCAGCGGTGAGGACAACTTCATTTTCTGTTTCATAAATATCCACAGCAGGAGACCAGGTTCCAGAGAATAATTCACCTTCCTCGCCCCTCAAGGAGAAAGTTTCTTCAAAAAGACGATTCATTTTTTCTCTAAAAGTTAAGAGGTCTTTGAAAGGATCCCATTTGATGATTGACATTTTCTCACCTCCTTTCTAAAGTTTTTAAATTTGAGTCTATTATTAATATAATATATGAGTGAGTTTTTGTCAAGTATTTAGAAAAAAATTTATTTCTCCTTTTTTCCCTTTACAAGAACCACTATTTCTCCTTTTAATATTTTGTCTTTTAAATTCAATGTAATGTCTTCTATTCTTCCCCTTAAAAATTCTTCATGAATTTTTGTTAATTCTCTTGCAATTACAATTTCTCTATTGCCTAATATTTGATATAATCTTTCAAGAAAAGAAGACAGTCTTTTTGCTGATTGATAAAAGATTAAGGTCCCTTTTTCCTCTTTTAGAGAATCGAGAAGTTTATCTAAAGCTGATTTTTTTCTTGGAGGGAAACCAATAAACAGAAATCTATCTGTTGGCAAGCCCGATGCGCAAAGCCCAGTTATTAGTGCAGTAGGCCCTGGAATTGGAACAACTTCTATATTCTTTTCAAGAGCCCTTACAATTAGTTTATAACCTGGATCTGAAATACCAGGTGTTCCTGCGTCAGAAACCAATGCACCGTTTTCACCTTTTTCAAGGAGACTTAAAATATAAGGGATTTTTTTTTCTTCTTTTGGTTGATAATAACTTATAAGTCTTTTTTTTATCTTGTACTTATTTAAAAGTTTAATCGTATGGCGAGTATCCTCACAGGCAATAAAAGAGACTTCTCTAAGTATTTTTAGGGCTCTAATTGTTATATCTTCTAAATTTCCAATTGGAGTTGCAACTATAAAGAGTTTTCCTGCTCTCATAATTTATTTAAATTAAAAATAGAATAATACCTATCACCTTTGAATTTCTAATTTTAAATAAATATGAATTTTTAATTTTTCGCTTTTAATTTTTAGTTTTATTTATACCAATCCCTTGAATAGAGAAAATCAAGACCAACAGTCCTTAATGAAATTTTGGCAATTGGAGGCATTTTCCTTTTAAATTGGGAGACTCTGATTAAGGACACAATTCTGTCAACTTTTTCTTTGTCGTAACCTGATGAAATAACTTCCTCAGGAGATTTTCTCATATCAATAAGTTGATATAAAATCTCATCTATTTCAGAATAGGTTATGCCTATTTCTCCTTCATCAGTTTGATCCTGCCACAGTCCAGCTGATGGGATTTTCTTGATAATCTTCTCAGGAACGCCAAGATATTGAGCGAGCTGAAAAATCTGAGTTTTATATAAGTCACCTAAAGGGCTAATTGCCCAAGCCAAATCTCCATGGATTGTTCCATAACCCAGCAAAAGCTCGCTCTTATTGCTTGTGCCAATAACAAGAGCATTTTCACGAGCAGAGAAATCATATAATATAGACATTCTCTCTCTAGCCATTTTATTACCTATCAGAATCTTATTTTCAGTGGGATATTTTTCAAAATAGGCGTCTACCATAGGTGAGATATCAATAACTTTGTAAGAAATTCCCAATTTTTTTGCTATCTCTTTTGCATCTTCAACATCTTTTTTATTTAAATCTTTATAGGGTAATATCAGAGCCACAATATTCTTTTCTCCAAGCGCTTCTTTTGCTAAATAACAACACACAGTGGAGTCCAATCCTCCTGATAACCCTATTATTCCTCGGTAAAATCCAAATTTTTGTAATTCTTCTCTAATAAAGCGAACCAAAATTCTCTTAACCAGTTTACAGTTTATCTTTAACATAAGTTACTCCTTTTCTATTAAATTCAATGCTTTTTTCAACTCCCTTAATATCAATTCAGGGTTATCATCTCTCTTATAGGTTGCCATACATCGAGCATGCTTTAATTCTTGGAGGTCAATTTCTTGAGAAAATATTTCTTCTTCTATGTAATCAGCCTTTTTTATAATTTTTCCAAAAGGATTGAATATAAAAGAACCTCCTCCAAAACACAAGCCTTCCTCAAATCCCACTCTATTGCAATAAATTACAAAGCTTGTCAAAAGACGAGCTACATTTTCCCCATGACATTCCCAAAGTCTTGCACTTTCAAAGTATTCCTTATCAGAAACTCCTCTTACTGGGCTGTTGCTCACAACCACAATAATTTCAACTCCCTGAACAAAAAGAATATATGATGTTGGAAAATGAAGGAAATCTCGACATATAAGTATTCCAATCTTCCCCAATTCACTTGATATAACACTGAATTTATTCCCTTTAGCGAAGAAACGGGCTTCTTCAAAAATTCCGTAGTTTGGTAGAAAAATCTTTCTATGTATATGAATAATTTCACCCTTGTTAAAAAAAGCTGATGAATTGTAAAAAATACCCCTTTCCTTCTCCTCCACAAAACCAATGATAAAGGAAATGTCTCTGCTAATTTTTTTAAATTCAGAAAAATAATGATTGCTGTCAACTTGGAGAGCAACTTCTGAAACTAAATCTTGGAGAGAGTAACCTGTCAAGCTTAATTCAGGAAAAATAACTAAATCAGATTTTTGCTTTTTTGCATTTTCCAAAATATCAAGATGGGTCTGAAAGTTTTTTTCTATATCTCCAAGTCGAGGAGCAATTTGTGCTACTGTTACTTTCATTTTACACTCCTAAATATCATATTTATTTTTCAAATGCAATTAAACTTCCACTCCCTGTTCCCCTCTTTTTCTTATGGGTTTGGCTGGCACTCCAACTGAAATAGAATATTCAGGAAGAGGATTAATAACCACAGCTCCTGCTCCAACAACACTTCCTTTTCCTATTTTTACTCCGTCAAGAACTGTCACAGAGGCTCCTAACCATACATCTTCTTCTATTTTAATGCCTCCTTTAGAAATAGAAGGTTGGAACATGATTGGTTTTGATAAATCGTCGAAACTATGATTTCCTCCTGCAACCAGATAACAATGTCCTGCCAAAAAACAATATTTTCCCAAGGATATCTCGGTCTCAGAAAGAAGAGAACAATTGGATGATATATTACAGTAATCGTTTATATATATAGAGCCTTCTTTACAACTTAAAATAGCATTCCTTCCAATATAAACATTTCTACCTATAACAATTCCTTCATTTTTTTCGCCTTTTGCATCAAGCACAACATTATCATCAATAAAGGAGTTGTCCCCAATGGAAATTTTATGTGGATGGCGAATCGTAATATTCCTTCCAAAAACAACTCCTTTGCCTACTTTTTTGAATAGAAAAGGATAAAAGAGCTTTCTCAATAAGAATCCAAGTGCTCCTGGAATCCAGGAAAATAGAAGAATGATTAATTCATATTTTATAAAAAATAAAAATCCTTTATTTCCTATAAAGAGTTCAAAGTATTTTTGTTTTGCGGTTTTTTTCTCATTAATCAATAATTTCTGTGTGCTTGCTTTTTCAACCACTTTCACTTCTTTCATGGTAAGGAATTTTCCTCCTCAATTCAAGAATTCTTAATCAGGTTTAAAAATTTCTTTATGTATAATAATTTTATTAATTTTTTCTTTTAATGGCAAAACACCGATTCCTGGATTTTGCGGAACTTTGATTGTCCCTTTATTTGTTAATTCAATTTCAGGTTCAATTATATCCTGAGAATAATATCTTTTACTTGCTGATATATCATTTGGCAATTTGAAATTAGGGAGACTGGCAAGATGAATATTATGAGCTCTCCCTATTCCTGATTCAAGCATTCCACCGCACCATACAGGAATTGAATTTTTCATGCAAAAATCATGAATCTTTTTTGCTTCAATTACCCCTCCAACCCGTCCCACTTTAATATTTATAATTCTATAGCTTCCTATTTTAAAGGCTTGCTCAGCATCTTGATAGGATGCAATGCTTTCGTCAAGGCAAATAGGTGTGCGTAGCTCTTTCTGTAACTGAGCATGGTCCCAAAATGATGGAGCAGGGAAGGGTTGTTCTATCATCATTAAATTAAAGTCATCAAGTCTTTTTAAATGTTCTTTATCTTTTAAAGAATAAGCACCATTTGCATCCACTGATAAAGGAATATTAGGAAAACTTTTCCTCACTTCTTTCAGAATATCCAGATCCCAAGCTGGCTTTATTTTAAGTTTAATTCTTTTATATCCAAGTTTGAGAAAATTTTCTATTCTCGATAATAATTGGGAGACAGAGTCCTGAATTCCAACGCTTACTCCGCTTGGTATTTCGTTTTTTACACCTCCATGTAATTTCCAGAGAGGAAGCCCTTTTTCTTTTGCATGCAAGTCCCAAAGAGCTAATTCGAGGCCAGCTTTTGCCATATTATGTCCTTTAAATCTGGATATCTCGGAATTAAATTCTTCAGGAGATTTAATTGATTTCTTAAATATAAGTGGAATAAAAATATCTTTTAAAACATGCCATGCTGTTTTATTCGTTTCATAACTATAAAGAGGCAATTTATTTGCAACAACTTCTCCCCAGCCTTCAATACCATTGCCGGCTATTCTAATCAGGATAAATTCTCTCTCTGTTTCTCTACCAAAGCTTGTTTCAAAAAAATGAATAAGAGGCATTTTAACTAAATAAAGTTCAATCTCTTGAATTTTCATCTCAATACCTTAATTTTCAAATTTTAATTTTATTCCCTTTTCCATAGCGAGTTTATTATAAAAATCGATTGTTCTATCGACCATTGATTTTACACTGAATTTCTCATGGACAAGTTTGAAGCCTTCTTCTCCCATCTTTTTTGCTAAGTCTTTATCCTTATATAATTTTAAAATAGCCTCTGCAAGAGCTTTTGGATTGCGAGGTGGAACAAGAATTCCAGTTACTCCATTTTTAACTGCCTCTGGAATCCCTCCTGTTGATGTCGCAACTACTGGTAGTTTGCAAGCCATTGCATCTAAGATAGAACTTCCAAGTCCCTCCAAATAAGAAGAGAGCACAAAGAGGTCAAGTGAATGTAAAATTTGTGGGATGTCTTTTCTAAAACCTAAGAAAAATACTATATTAGTAGTATTTAATTTCTTTGCCTTTTTCCTTAATTCCATTTTTAATGGTCCTTCACCAACTATAATAATTTTAATTTTATTAGTTACTTTATTTATGAATTGAGATGCTTCTATTAAATATTTATGACCTTTGTGGTCAGCTAAATGTGCAATTATTCCAACTAAATAATCATCCTTAGAAAAGCCGAGTTCTTTTCTTAAATAATTTTTATCGAATTTTAGTTTAAATTGAGAAAAATCCGTGCCTGGATGGATTACTTCTATTGACTTTTCATCAATAATTTTTTCCTCCATTAAGACTTTTTTAATCCCATTTGAAATGGCTATTATTCCATCTATTCCTTTTGAATATTTGATCTTGGACAGAAAATTTTTCCGTAGAGGAAAATCTACCCTTCGGGATAGAACTTTTAAAGGTGTTTTCATAATATTTGCAGCAATTGAACCAACTGCGAGAGAGTGAGCATCATGAAAATGAACAAGAATTGCTCTCTCCTTTTTTAAAAAATAAGCAATTCTCATTACTGCTAATAAATCGAATTCATTTCTTATTCTGACTTTAATGACAGGTATATTCCTTTTTCTTGCCTCATGATGGAGAGGAGAATCCGGCTGTGTAATTAATCTTACAGGATATCCCCTTTTTACAAGCTCATCAGTTAGATATAGAACCTGTCTTTGTCCTCCTCTCCACTCTTTTCCTGCGTCAATGTGGAAAAGTTTCAATCTTTTCTCCTTTTTTCCATATTTCTTTTAACTTAGCATATCTCGTAAATATATAATAACTATTTAAAACAGATATAATAAAACCCGCGAATCCATCGAGAAATCCAAGTTTTAAAATATATGATTTAATGAATCTGAAAAAGGGATAAATTATAAAATGATACCATCTGGCTTTTTTGCCATTTTCATAAAGTTTTCTTGCACCTAGGGAAGAATATTTGTTAATTCGGGATAAGTGCTCTTCTATGTTTTTATAAGAAAAATGATATACAGGGTTTTTCAATTTTCCTACTTTACCTGTAAAGATAAGTTTTTCGTGAATGAATCTTCCTTCCCATTTTGCCATTTGTTTTTTAAATAATCTAATTTTTCTGTCAGGATACCATCCACTATGATATATCCAACGATTCAGATAATATGTAAGTCTCGGGATAGAAAAGCCATCGTACTCAGGTTCTTTACTCTTTAAATCTAAAATTTCTTTCTTTAATTCAGGCGAAACTCTCTCATCAGCATCAATATTTAAGACCCAAGGATGAGAAGCCTTTTCTAAAGCGAAATTTCTCTGATCTGCATAATCCTGCCATCTTTTTTGGTAAACTTTCACACGATATTTTTTAGCGATCTTTACAGTATTATCCACACTAAAACTGTCCACTATTATTATTTCGTCTGCAATATCAAGGACACTTTTAATTGCTCCTTCGATTTTTTCTTCCTCATTAAAAGTAATAATTGTAACTGAAATTTTCATTGTTCAAATATTACCACAATTTCTTGGAAATTAGCAAGAAAAAGCAGTGCCTTGAGAAATTTAAAACTTGACAGTTATGGGTCTTCAATATAATATTTGTAGTTAGATAAATTATAAAGTATAGATTATATAATCTTTTTAAAAAATTTTAAGTAAAATTCAATCAGGCACATTTAGAAGGAGAGAGAGGCATGAATTTGGCGAAAAGGATTCAAAGAATTAAGATTTCTCAAACCCTTAAAATTACTACGAAAGCAAAGGCGATGAAGGAAAAAGGCATAGATGTAATTGACTTAAGTGTGGGAGAACCAGATTTCCCAACTCCAGAGAATATAAAAGAAGCAGGAAAATCAGCTATAGATGAAGACTTTACAAAATATACTCCTGCAGATGGAATTTTAGAGCTAAAAAAAGCCATAATCAAAAGGCTTAAGGAGGATCATGGACTCGAATACAATCCTTCCCAGATAATAGTATGCAATGGCGCAAAAGGAGCTTTTTACCATTTAATATTTACTTTAATAAATGAGGGAGATGAGGTAATTATTCCTTCTCCATACTGGGTTACTTATCCAGAAGTAGTTTCTTTGGCAGATGGGAAACCGGTTTTTATCGAAACGAGAGAGGAGGAAGGCTTTATTATCACCCCAGAACAATTAAAAAAGACCATTACCTCAAGAACAAAAGCTTTAATCTTAAATAATCCATGCAATCCCACAGGAGTGGTATATTCAAGAACTGAACTTGAAAAAATCGCGGATGTTATATTAGACAAGGATATGTTTGTGATTTCAGACGAGATTTATGAGAAATTAATTTATGATGATTTTGAATTCTGTAGTTTTGCTTCCCTCGGAGAAGATATTAAGAAGAGAACTATTATTATAAATGGAGTTTCAAAGACCTATTCCATGACAGGATGGAGAATAGGTTATGCTGCTGGACCAGCAGAGATAATCGAAGGGATGAAGAGAATACAAAGCCATTCTTCCTCAAATCCTTCGTCTATTTCTCAGAAAGCCTCAGTTGAGGCTCTAAATGGTTCTCAGGAAGAGGTGATGAAGAGAATTGCTGAATTTCAAGAGAGAAGGAATTATCTTTTGAGTCAATTACAGACAATACCCGGTGTTTCATTCGTAAAGCCTAAAGGTGCATTTTATGTTTTTCTTAATGTTTCTTCCTATTATAATAAGAAATTTAATGGAGTATTAATTCGAAATTCTGTTGAACTTTCTGATTATCTTCTTAATTATGCAAATGTCGCAGTTGTCCCTGGAGATTCTTTTGGAGCAGACAATTATATAAGAATATCTTATGCTACTTCTATGGAAAATTTAAAAAAAGGAATAGATAGAATAATTAATGCTTTCTTACAATTGAAAGCTGTTTCTTAAATAAAAATTTTATATTTAAAGAATATTCCTACTCCAAAAGCATTAGTCAATTAACTTAAAGGTAAAATTCATTCCTACTAACATTCATTCCTTATAAGATCGTAAATATCTAAATTTTGCAAACTAAAGATGAGATGATATTATGCGATTTTAGGCGCTACTCGGGACCATTTTCCATAATCATTTGACTCATAAGGGATAATCAGTTATTTAGTAATAAAATGGCTCTAATAGAAATAATAAAATCAATGCGACCTAATCAATGGATAAAGAATCTCTTTATATTTGCTCCTCTAATATTTTCGCAAAACATTTTTAATTTCCCACTCCTTTTTAAGAATATTTTTGCTTTTATTATTTTTTGCTTAATTTCAGGTTCACTTTATATTTTTAATGATTTAAAAGATTTAGAAGAAGATAGACTTCATCCAATTAAGTCCAAAAGACCAATAGCTTCAGGAAGACTTAAAAAACAGACCGCGATTACATCTTTTATCATTATCAGTTTTACCAGTTTTATTTTTTCCGCTTTTCTGAATAAATATTTTATTCTTATTCTCTCATTTTATTTTTTGCTCCAATTGTCTTATTCTCTTTATTTAAAACATGTGGTTATTCTTGATATATTTGTTATAGCAACTGGATTTTTAATAAGAGTGGTGGCTGGTGCTTTAGCTATTCAAGTTTACATTTCTTCATGGCTACTTATATGCACAGGGTTACTTGCTCTCTTTCTGGCTATAAATAAGAGAAGATATGAACTTCTTTTTTTAAAAGACGATGCTCAAACACACCGTCCAGTTTTAAAAGAGTATAATCCATATTTACTCGACCAAATGACCGCAGCTGTTACTGCTTCCACTATTATTGCATATTGCCTTTATACTATTTCAGAAGAGACTGTAACTAAATTCGGAACTAAAAATCTTATGTTCACAATACCATTTGTCCTTTATGGTATATTTCGATATTTATATCTCATTCATCATAAGGGAAAAGGAGGGAGTCCAGAAAAATTAATTATTACGGATAAACCTTTATTGCTTGATATTCTTTTATGGATTCTTGTGGCAGTTATTGTATTATACACAAAGTAATAAAATGACAAAATCAAAAGTGGCGGTTTTAAAAACATCTCCTCAGACAGTTATTGATGATTATAAAGTACTAATGCATTTAGCTGATTATAAGAAATTTATCTCAAAGGACAAGGAAATTTTAATAAAACTCAATTTATCCTGGACAAAATATTTTCCTTCATGTTCGACCCAACCCTGGCAATTAGAAGGTGTGATAAAAACTCTATTTGAAGATAAATTCGAAAAAGAAAAAATAATACCTATAGAAAATAAAACAGTGGTTACTAATCCAATTAAAGGAGCGAAAAATAATAAGTGGCTACCTATATTGGAAAAATATGGCTTGAAATTTATTCCTCTTACACAGGTGGAATGGATAAAGTATGAATTCAAAAGTAAGCTCCTCAAGCTTCATGAAATTTTTCCAGATGGAATTGAAATTCCTAAAATGCTCATAGGAAAGAATATCATTCATCTTCCAACTGTAAAAACTCATGGTCATTCCATAACAACAGGTGCAATTAAAAATTCTTTTGGGGGATTACTTAAAGAGATAAGACATTATGCCCATAAATATATACATGAAGTATTGGTAGATTTAATGATTATTCAAAAAGAACTTCATTCAGGTGTATTTGCTGTAATGGATGGAACAGTTTGTGGTGATGGAGCTGGCCCAAGAACAATGGAGCCCAAAATCGGAAACATAATTTTAGCAAGTGGAGACTCTGTTGCCATAGATGCAATTTCTGCAAAAATCATGGGATTTGATCCCATGGAAATTCCTTATATTCGGATGTGTCATGAGATGGGTTTAGGAATAGGTGACCCAAAAGAAATCGAGATAATTGGTGAGGATATTTCTGATCTTAATTTTCATTTCAAAGTAAAAAAGAGTGTTGTAATATGGGGTGACCAGATGATTAGAAAAGGTTTTCTCAAGCCCTTTGAGAAAATTCTTCTTCACAGTCCAATGGTTGTATGGGCACCCTTTGCAAGTAATATTTATCATGACCTTTTGTGGTATCCCACAATTGGGCGAAAGAGAATTAAACAATTTTTAAGGACAGAATGGGGTAAATTGTGGCTGAGTTATTGAATATCAAAAAGTCTTTTTAGGATGTCTGTCTTCTTAAGAAAAAATTGGGTTATCTTTGCTGTACTAAGTATATTTTTATTAATAATTTCATTTACATTAATTCTTTCACTAAAGAACACTAATAATCAACTTATTTATGCAGGAGATGATGCTTATATTCACATGGCAATGGCTAAAAATTTTTCAAAATATGGGGTATGGGGAATCACAAAATATTCATTCAGCTCATCATCGAGCTCACTGTCTTGGACATTACTACTTTCATTTTTATATAAAATAATCGGTGTAAATGAGATTATGCCTTTTATCCTTAATGTGATTTTTTCTGTTCTCATACTCCTCCTATCTTATAGAATTTTACAATCCTTTAATATTTATGGAATTTACAATTTTCTCATTCTTCTGGCTTTGCTTTTCTTCTCTCCATTACCCGCTGTTGTATTTACTGGGATGGAACATAGTGCTCATATTTTTATAAGCCTTTTTTTCATTTATCTTGCTGTAAAAATTATGACCGAGGAAAACTTAAAAAAAGAAAAAAGATGGCTTTTAATACTTTCTTTTTTCATTATTACAGTTAGATATGAAAGTATATTTCTGGTATTTATAATCTGCGTTCTATTTTTAATAAGAAAAAAAATTCGTTTATCACTTACGATTGGATTCCTGGCAATACTTCCGATTTTAATATATGGATGCATTTCAGTATTTCATGGGTGGTATTTCTTCCCAAATTCAATTCTTCTTAAAGGATATGTAATTGATTTCTCCTCCGTAAAGACTTTTGTCAAGTCAGTTTTTTATTTTAAAAATATAAATATCATTGAAATAATGAATCCTCTTTTTGCTCTCACTGTAGTTTCATTATTGTTATTCACATATGATTTCCTAAAATATAGGATCTTCTGGAAAAAACAGTTATTATTAAATTTTATTTTTGTTATTATAGCTCTATTTCATATCAAATTTGCAAGATTTGGGGGATTTTATCGTTATGAAGCTTATTTGATTGCAATAGGAGTTATGGCAATTAGTATTATTTCTCGCCACTATCTAGCTGAAAAAGTATTTAATACTCCTGTCAGCAAATTTTATAGAATAGCAGTAATAATTCTGAGTTTTTTAATGGGCTATCAAATGATATCGAGAGGATTCTCTTCATTAATAGAAATTCCAAGAGCCTGTGCTAATATATACCAACAGCAATATCAAATGGGGCTATTTCTTAAGAGTTTTTATCAAGGAAAAGAAGTTGCTGCAAATGATGTAGGAGCAATTAATTATTTATCCGAAATTAAGAATCTTGATTTATGGGGGCTTGGAACTATTGAAGTAGCAAAATTGAAAAGAGCTAATAAATATAATAGAAATACCATTTATGATCTGGCGAAAAGATATCATGTAAAAATTGCAATTGTTTATGATAATTGGTTCTGGAATGAAAGAATAGGAGGGTTACCCTCTACATGGGCTAAAGTAGGTGAGTGGGAGATATCAGACAATGTTGTCTGTGGGGGTGAAGTAGTTTCCTTTTATGCAGTGGAACCTGGAGAGAAGAATATTCTTCTTAACAATTTGAGGAGATTTTCCAAAAAACTTCCAAAAGAAGTTGATATAAGATATTACAATGAATAAAAACGGAAAAAACATTATCTATAAAATAGATGTTATCTATTTCTTCATTTTTCTCATGCTTTTCATATTTATGTTCAAAAATTTCTTTTTTACAGACAGTGTTTTTTTTGAAAGGGATTCTACTCTCATTGAAATACCATCACGAATACTCTGTGTTAAACTCCTTAGAGAAGGAAGCTTTGCTCTTTGGACAGATGCATATGGCAATGGACAACCCTTTTTGGCAAATCCGAAAAATGCTGTGTTTTATCCGACCACATTATTGTATTTATTCTTACCTTTTTTCATATCATTTAAAATTCATTATCTTATTCATGTTTTAATCTGTTGGACAGGTCTTTATTTCTTTTCTCAATCATTTTCCCTATCAAAAAAGGCTTCATTTTTTGGAGCTACAATTTTTATATTGAGTGGTATGTTCCTTTCTTCATTTGAATTTTATAATCATATTGCAGCATTGTGCTGGATGCCTTGGATATTGTTTATCTTAAATAAATTCAAAGATAAATTCCTGATAAGATTGATAGTTCTTTCTATTCTATGGAGTTTGTTAATTCTGGCAGGAACACCATATGTAATTATCATAACATTTATTTCTGGATTAATTCTAATAATTTTTTCAAAAGAAAAGGCTATTAGAAAAGTTAAACTTTTGATATTTCCATTAATAATAGCAATTTTTATATCTGCCATTCAATTACTTCCCTCCCTTGAGCTAATGGTGAGGTCTGAGCGAGCAATAATTGATCCCACGCAATGGTCTTTTCAAATTATCCAATTGCCAAATTTTGTATTTCCTAATTTTCTTGGGAATGACAGGGAACCAGGTCATAATGATTTCTGGGGAGGTCATTTGTTTGATAAGGGTTATCCTCTATATTATAGCTTTTATATTAGCTTTGGAGTTCTAATATTATTTTTTCTTGGGCTGCAAAAACCGTATGATAAAAGACATGTTGTTTTAATAGTTACTTTTTTTACTTTTTTCTTCATGTCTTTTGGAAAATATTCGCCTTTCTTTTTTATGTTTAAATATATTCCTCCATTCTCCACTTTAAGATATCCAGTTAAGTATTTAATGGGAGCAATATTTTCCCTTTCAATAATTTCAGCCATAGCTTTTGATAATTTATTTAGATATAGAAAAACTAAGAATAAGCAACTTTTTATTATTTTTTTCCTGTCCTTATTCTCATTAACGCTTTATTTAATTTTTAAAGAACAACTCTTGACATTGCTTGGTAACTTTTTTGTTATTGACAATAAGCAATCCATTTCTGAATTAAATTTGTCTTTTATTCATGGATTTTTAATATTTATAATTTGCTCATTCATAATTCTTTTATCAGGTATATTTCATTCCTCTACAAAATTTTTGGATTGGATTTTAATTTTTGTAATTTTATTTGATTTAGTAATTACAAATAGGACAATTAATCCAGTAGTTTCGATATCATTTTTTAAAAAACCAGATATTTTAAAAACTTTGGAACCTCCATTTAGAGTGTATAGGGATGACTATTTGCCAACATTTTTGAAAAAGGAAGTTGGAAGCAGTTTTAATGCACATAATTATTTAAGGCAAAGTCTTTATCCCTTCTGTGGTTTAGGAGATGATGTTGAATATCAATTTAACAAGGATTTTTACGGACTTTATAGCGAGGAATATCATAAGATCAGGAAGTTTCTTAAAGAATGCGATGTACAGGCATTAATAAAAATTTTAAGTCTTTCTGGATGTCATTATTATATTACACACCATCCACTATCGAATCTTCCAGCAAAGAAAAAGGTTATTGAAGGATACACTCTTTACTTCCAGAAAATCAAGAAGATTTTAAAATTCCCTTATCTTGTTTTTGATTCAATTAGAGTAAAGTCAATAGACAAAAAGATGAAAATTCTTGGTAGTGAGAATTTTGATCCAAAAAAAATTGCTATTGTGGGCAAAGAGATCAATTTAAGTGAAAATTTCAATAATAAGAAGAATTATAGGATAATTACCTTAGAAGAAAAACAGGGAAAGAAGCGGTATTTAATTGAATCTTCAAGTTCAGCTATTGCTGTTTTTTATGGTAATTACTATCCTGGCTGGAAAGCATGGGTAGATGGTAAAAGAGTAAGAATTTTTAAGGTGAATTTAACTTCAAAGGGAATTGTTGTCCCTTCAGGAAGACATGAAATAGTTTTAAAATACTTACCGAATAGTTTTATTTACGGAGCAATAATAACATTCACAACTTTAGTCGGAATAATAATTGTAAGCATAATTTTTATAATAAAAAAGGGCGGTTTGAAAAACCGCCCTCCTGAACCGAGTGAGTTAAGTTTATGTTCCAGTTCCAACTGCTGAAGCAGGTGCGTGTGCAAAATCACCATTAATTATTACAATGTCTCTTGTAAAATCACTCATATCATTTACCTCGTAGAAATCAGCAGTGTCGTCATCTCCATATGTAGTTTGATTATCAAAAGTCCATCCGTCATCATTGCCATCTCTGCCATATGAACAAAGCATAAATTCATCAGGACCCATTGTTCCTGAAAGTGGGTAGCCTCTATCACTTGCTCCTAATCCTAAAGCTACTTGAAGTGGGTTACCCCATTTATCTCTCTGAGGAATTCTTCTTGCATAGAAACCAAGCAAGAAGTCGAGATTATTTCCCACATCTGTAAGAGAAGTGATTGGAGTAGGAAACTGAGTATTTTCAGTGATATAGTCAGTCAGATTTGTAGCCAATGTGTGCATATCACCCATTGTTCCTTTCTGTCTTCCTCTCTGAATAGCACTCATTATATTTGGAATCAATAAAGCAGCAAGAATTCCAATAATAGCAACTACAATCAATAACTCAATCAGTGTAAAACCCTTTGTTTTTCTAATCATTTTTTATACCTCCTTATAATTTATTTTCTTTTCCATTCCATACACTAAATTATGCAAGAAATGTGCCAATCTCCTTCATTTTTAACTGATTGATAAATAAAGAATTAAGAAGTGCTATTCAGGAAATTTCAGTAAAAATTTGCCAAATTTTGTAATTATATTGACAAATTTTGTCACTTATTATTTTTTAATCCCGTATTTATCTATATAATGCCTTAAAGACCTGTAGCTGATTCCAAGTATTTCTGCTGCTCTTTTTATGTTTCTTTCTGCTTTAATTAATGCATGTTCTATATATCTTCTTGAAATTTCTTCTAAATGAGAGTTTAGATTAAATCCTTCCTCAGGAATAGATACAGGCATTTCAACTGTTGCAGGATGAATGATTTCCTTTGGAATGTCATCAATTGTTATTTTATTTCCTTGAGAAAGCGCCATTGCCCTTTCAATAACATTTTCAAGTTCTCTTATATTTCCAGGCCAATGATAATCCTGGAAGACTTTCATCACCTCTGGAGTGACTTCCTTTTTTTCCTTTCTAAATTGTTTTGAATATTTTTCTACAAAATGTTCAACCAGCAAAGGAATATCTTCCTTTCTTTCTCTTAAAGGAGGGAGAGTAATATTTATAACATTTAATCTATAAAATAAGTCCTCTCTAAATTCGCCTTTTTTTATTTTTTCCTTCAAATTCTGATTTGTTGAAGCAATTATTCTCACATCAATTTCTATTTCTTCAACTCCGCCAACTCTTCTTATTTTTCTTTCCTGAAGGGCTCTCAGAAGTTTAACCTGAGTCATTGGGTTCATCTCGCCTATTTCATCCAGAAGTAATGTCCCTTTATTTGCTACTTCGAATAATCCTCTTTTATCTGAATAAGCACCTGTAAAAGAGCCTTTCACATGGCCAAAAAGTTCGCTTTCTAAAAGATTTTCAGGAAGAGCTCCACAATTTATTGACACAAATTTATTATTTCTCCTTAGACTTTTATAATGTATAGCTTTTGCAACTAATTCTTTTCCTGTTCCACTTTCACCATATATTAGAATAGTTGCATCAGTTGGAGCAATCCTTTCAATTAGGTTAAATATCTCCTGCATTTTTTTGCTTTTACCAACTATATTTTCGAAACTGTACCTTTTTGTAAGTTCTTTTTTAAGATGAATATTTTCCTGCTCAAGCTGTCTTTTATGAAGTGCATTTCGGACAACAATTTTCAATTCATCAATATCAAACGGTTTGGTTATATAATCAAGTGCACCTGCCTTTAAAGCCTGAACAGCCTCTCTTGTTGAGCCATAAGCTGTTATCATTATTACAGGCACATCAGGATAATTTTCCTTAATATGGGTGAGTAGACTTAAACCACTCATTCCTGGCATTTTTATATCTGTAATAACGAGGTCAATATCGCGCTCGTCCAATAATTCAAGGGCTCTTTGAGATGAGAGTGCTGTATACACATTATACCCTTCCTTTTTAAATACCATGCTTAATAAATCTAAAATACTTTTTTCATCATCTACAATCAAAATTTTATTCATTTCAGCCTCTCATCTACGTAATGGGTAAAATAATTTTTACCTCTGTGCCTTTTCCCTCTTGAGAGGAGATATTTATTTTCCCCCCATATTCTTCAATTATTCTATATACTATTGCCATGCCAAGACCCTTACCTTTTTCAAAGCGGGAGAAAAAAGGTTCAAATATTCTTTCCTTTTCTTCTTCGCTCATTCCTCTTCCATTGTCTTTTACTTTAATTTCAATTTCCCTATTTTTCTTGAGAAGATTAATTTCTATTATTCCTTTATTATCAGGAAGAGATTTTAGGGAATTTGTTATTAAATTAATAAAAATCTGCCTAAACTGTTCCTTATTTCCAGAGAAGAGAATTGAATCATCCGAATTTACAATTAATTTACAGTTCTTGGTTATTTTGTAGTCTTTTTTAAGGCTTTCAATGGTTTCTTTCAAAACTTCAGATAAATTTATCTTTTCTTTAGGATAAGAACCTGGGAAAGTATAAGCAAGGAATTGCTCCATTGTTTGTGATAATCTTTGTGATTCCTTAACCACAATCTCCATTAGACTCTTGTGCTCGTCCTTTAATTTCAATTCTGAATTTAATACCTGAATTGAACCAGAAATCGCAGCAAGAGGATTTCTTAATTCATGGGCTAATCCAACAGCCATTTCTCCAATTGCTGCTAATTTTTTTCTCCGAAAAAGCTCTTTCTGAGTTTCCCTTAATTTTTCACCTGTTCTTTTTAAATTCTCGGCTAAATAATTACTCAGAAATGCGACTGCAAAAAATGCAATTATGGAGACCAGGATGTTATAAAGGACATGAAAAAAAGAAACTTCAAATTCCTGTTCAGGTTTATAGAAGGGAAGGATCTTGAAATACATCAAATCAACAAGTCCTCCAAACATAATTGAAGAAAAAGAAGCAATAATATAGCTTGCTTTTTTATGCAAGATTATGCTCGAGGTAATTATTGGAAGTATATAAATGAAAATGAAGGGACTAATTAAACCACCGGAAAAGTAGACAAGAAATGTTACAATTACCAGGTCTATGATTAACTGGAGATAAGCCTGAAATGAATAATTTACATTTAAGTAATATAAAAGAAAATAAATAATACTCAGTCCATAAACAACCCCAACGAGCGAGTAAATGACTTTCAAGGAGAGAAAAATTGTTGTAATAAATTGAATAATCAACGCAGAGCCGAGAATAGTGGTGATAATTAGTAAACGATAAAGTATTAAATTTAAAATTCTTTTTTTCATTTATAATTATAATTTATTCTACAATACTAAGCGAGTTGCTGGAGCAAGCTGAAAATTGGCATATACATTGACACAATTATAAAACCAATTATACCTCCGAGCACTAAAATTAAAACAGGTTCCATCATGGCCATTAGAGCAGAAATTGTTACTTCAACCTCTTCTTCATAAAAATCTGCTATTTTACTTAACATACTGTCCAATGTTCCTGTATGTTCTCCAACACTTATCATTTGGATTACCATTGGAGGAAATTGTTTGGTTTCATTAAGAGAATCAGCAAGGGTTTTTCCTTCTGAGACTCTCTGACGAGCATGCATAACACTATCTTCAATGATTGCATTTCCCGTGGTTTTAGAAGTAATTTCAAGACTGTCCAGCATAGGAACACCACTTGAAACAAGTGTGCTCAAGGTTCTTGAGAAGCGAGCAATAGCAGATTTTCTCAATAAGTCCCCAAAAATAAGTATTCTTAGAAGATTTCGGTCAACTACTCTTCTTCCTCTATATGTTTTGTAATATCTTCTGAATAAATAGACCAGAATAGCAAATCCAATTACAACGAATATCAGATATCGGGAAATGAATTTACTCAGTCCAATTACAATAATAGTTGGTAAAGGAAGAGTCGCTCCTAATTCTTCAAATAATTGAGCAAAAACAGGAATTACTTTCCATAGAATTACAGTGACAATTATAACAGCTCCACACAGAACAGTTATTGGGTAAGCAAGGGCTGATTTTACCCTTGATTTAATACGAGCAATTCTTTCTATGTATTCAGCAAGTCGTCTTAAAATCTCATCCAAATTTCCTGCGACTTCACCTGACGCAACCATATTGCAATAAAGGTCATCAAAAACTTTAGGGTGTTTTCTTTTTGCTTCATGTAATGTTGAACCTGCTTCAACATCACTTCTTATTTCAGTTATAACTCTTCTGAAAAACTTATTTTTCTGCTGTTCAGCAAGTATGTCGAGACCTTGAATTAATGGTAAATCAGCATCAATTAAAACAGATAATTGGCGAGTATAAATAGCTAATTCCCTTGTCCTAACCTTTTCTCTCTTCAGGAGCGGAATTTTTAAGCCTTCTCTCTTCCTTTTTATATCAAGAACAGATATTTGTTCCCTTCGAAGCATCAGCGTTAATTCTTCAGGAGAAGCAGCAGTTCTTTCCCCAGTTATTATTTCACCAAAACGATTTCTTCCTTTCCATGTAAAAACAGGCATTTTTTACCTCTTTATTTATTTTTAATTTATTTTTCCAAATGAACTCTTCTCTTATAAGCATCTGTTGCTTTTACTGGTATTCCCACCCTTCTGCTTATAATATCCGCCAATTCTTCTGGATAATGAGAATAAGCCATTGCAGTTTCAAGGGTTATTAATTTCTTGAAATAGAGATTTGCAAGAGATTGATTAAAAGTTTGCATTCCATATTTTTCTCCACCTGTTTCCATTACTGAATAAATCTGATGAATTTTATCCTCTCTGATTAAATTTCTAACAGCAGGAGTTGGTATTAGAATTTCCATTGCAAGAACAACTCCCTTCCCGTCTGCTCTTGGAAGAAGTGCCTGTGTTAAAACCCCTTCCAGCACGAGGGAAAGTTGTGTTCTAACCTGAGGTTGTTGGTGGGGTGGGAATATATCTATAATTCTTGTAATTGTCTGAGCAGCAGAATTCGTATGTAAAGTAGCAAATGTAAGATGCCCTGTCTCAGCTATATTTAAGGCTGCTTCAACTGTCTCAAGGTCTCTCATCTCTCCAATGAGCACAACATCTGGGTCCTCACGAAGAACAGACCTCAGTGCATTTGCGTATGAAAGAGTATCTGAGTGAAGTTCTCTCTGGTTAACAATTGCTTTTTTGTGTTGATGAAGATATTCTATTGGATCTTCTATTGTTACAATGTGACAAGCTCTTTCAGAATTTATTTTGTCAATCATTGCAGCAAGAGTTGTAGATTTTCCACTTCCTGTTGGACCAGTAACCAGAATCAGACCTCTTGGTTTGTTGCAGAGTTCAGCAACCCGTGGAGGAATACCTAAATATTCAAAGCTATAAATTTCCCATGGAATTCTTCTAAAAGCACCTGCAACTGCGCCTCTTTGCATAAATATGTTTGCCCTAAAACGCGCTAATCCCTTAATTCCAAACGAAAAGTCTAGTTCTAAATTTTCTTCAAATTTCTTTTTCTGAGCATCATTTAAGATACTGTAAATTAAATTTTTAGTATCAGAAGCTGTAAGGGGTGGATGGTCTACTGGGACAAGAACACCGTTTATCCGAAGCATTGGAGGAACATTCGTCGTTATATGTAAATCAGTAGCATCTCTCTCTATTGCAATTTTTAAAAATTCCTGCAAAGTTTTAGCCATTTTAGCCTCCTTTAATATCTCACGGTCTCTCTTAATACTTCTTCAATTGAAGTAATTCCATCCTTTATTTTTTGGAGCCCGCTCTGCCTTAAAGTTATCATTCCTTGTTCAATTGCTTTATTTCTTATTTCAGAGGTTGTTGCTCCTGTTAAAATAAGTTCCTTTATTTCTTCTGTTATTTCCATTACTTCAAATAATCCAATTCTTCCCTTATATCCTGTATTGTTGCATTCATCACAACCAACTGGTTTATAGATCTTTATTTTTTTGACTTCATCAGGTGGAAATCCAATGTCAATTAAGGTTTGAGGAGGAACATAAACCTCCTCCTTACATTTTTTACATAATCTTCTTACTAATCTCTGTGCAACAATACAAATTGTGGAAGTAGCTACAAGATAAGGCTCCACACCCATATTTACTAACCTAGTGATAGTTGAAGGAGCATCATTCGTGTGAACAGTTGAAAATACTAAATGTCCTGTGAGAGCAGCTTTAATAGCAATGTCCGCAGTTTCAAAATCTCGCATCTCTCCAACCAGAATAATATTAGGGTCTTGACGAAGAAAAGCTCTTAAACAAGTGGCAAAATCTAAACCAATTTCTTCTTTTGTATTTACCTGGTTTATTCCGTAAAGATTAAATTCCACTGGATTTTCAGCAGTTATTATATTAGTTTCTGGAGTGTTAAGAGCTGAGATTGCTGAATAAAGGGTATTGGTTTTACCACTTCCAGTAGGTCCAGTAACAAGGATTATTCCCCAAGGCTTTTTAATAGCTCTTTGAAAAACTTCCAACGATTTTGGTTCAAATCCAAGTTGAGTCATATCAAGTTTAAGTTGTTCTTTATCAAGAATCCTAATAACTATTTTCTCTCCAAAAATAGTTGGGAGAGAAGAAACTCTCATGTCGACTTCTTTACTTCCACCATTGTCCTTTTTAACTTTTAATTTTATTCTTCCGTCCTGAGGTAATCTTTTCTCAGCTATATCCATATTTGACATTATTTTAATCCTTGAAATTATTGCATCTTTCATCTTAAAAGGAGGATTCATCTGCTCATAAAGAACTCCATCTATCCGATATCTTATTCTGAAACTCTTTTCATAAGGTTCAAAATGGATATCACTTGCTCCTTTTCTTATAGCGTCCAGTATGACTAAATTCACAAGTTGGATAACAGGGGCTTGCTTTGTTGCCTGTGTGAGAGCATTGATATCCAGTTCTTCCTCTTCCTCAAGAACCTCGACACTCAAATCTTCAGTATCAGTCACTTCAAGTTTATCGAAAACCTCTTTTACTTTAATGTCGTGAGCTGATCCATAATATTTATCAATATAATTTCTAATAGTGGTTTCAGGAGCTATAACAGGTTGAATATTTAAACCTGTTGTGAATTTAATGTCTTCAATTGCTTCCAAATCTGTTGGGTCAGCCATTGCTAAAGTTAAAAAAGCCCCAATTCTATGAATAGGCATCACAACGTATTTTCTTGCCATATCAACTGGTATTATCTTTGTTAATTCAGGAGAAATTTCGAATTTTGATAAATCAATGGATGGATAACCTGATTGTTTGCTTAAGATATTTGCTAATTCTGTTTCGCTTATAAAACCAAGTTTGATTAGAGCAGTTCCTAATTTAACTCCATTTTTTTTCTGATAATCCATTGCAGCATCTAATTGTTCTTTAGTTATTAGTTTTTCCTTTAAAAGAATTTCACCTAATTTTAGAGCCATTTCAAATCACTTTCATTAAAGCTTTAAAAATAATAATTTATTTAATTCAATTTGTCAAACCCCTCCCATTTTATACAAATAATAATCAATTGAATGGTTAAAGTCAATCTTTTAAATTTTGAAATTTTGCACCTTCTTACCGATAAAATAGACAAATAAAGTGAGGAGGGAAAATCCAATGATAATAGATAACCAAACTGGAAAACCATAAGCAGTTGGAATATCGCCCACCAGAACACCAATAACTGCAGCTAAAATTGCATATGGGAGCTGAGTTCTTACATGGTCAATATGGTCACAGGAAGAGGACATTGAGCTTAAAATTGTTGTATCAGAAATTGGTGAACAATGGTCTCCAAAAACAGCGCCAGCAAGAACAGAGCTTATTACACCATATAAGAGAAGTTCAAGATGTATTTTATCAAAACCTACATCAATACCGAGAGAATATGAAAGAGGAATTACTAAGGGCATTATAATTGCCATTGTTCCCCAGCTCGTTCCTGTGGCAAAGCTGATAATTGCAGAAACGATAAATGTTAGAGCAGGGAGCCATTCTGGGTGGAGACTTCCTCTAAGTATTTGTACAAGATAATCAGCAGTATGGAGTTCAACTGTAACAAGACTTATAGACCATGCTAAAATAAGAATTAAAACAGCAAGAAGCATTGATTTTATACCATTAAACCACGCCTCTATAGTTTCTCTTAAATTTAAAAGTTTTTGAAAGAGGCTCATTAAAGCTGCAATTAGACACCCTGCAAAAGAAGCCCATAAAAGGGCTTTATATGAATCAGAATGACTAATGATATTTTCGATTGTGAAATTAAAATTGTTATCAGCTATTAGACTTTGTTTTCCAGTATAATATAAACCAAATAAAGCAACCAATATTACTACCAGAATTGGAATCAGACCATTTATCCATCTTGCGGGCTTGTCACCACTCAGAAATTCCTCTGCTTCCTCGAGTTTCTGGAGAAGCTGTGCTCCATCCCTTATTACCTTTCCTTCCTTTCTTGCCCTTCTCTCAGCATGAAGCATTGGACCAAAATCTCTGTTAAGAACAGCGATAATAAAAACCAGAAACAGAGCAAAAATAGGATAAAAACGATAGGGAATAGTTTTAATAAATACAGAATATGCATTTTCTTCCCACCCAATAGCCTTTAATCCTGATTCAATTAGTCCAATCTCATAGCCTATCCATGTTGAGATAACAAATATACTCGCAACAGTTGCTGCGCCTGCATCAACAATAAAAGATAGTTTTTCTCTTGAGACTCTTAATCTATCTGTAATCGGCCTCATTAAATTTCCCCTAATTAGAACATTGGAATAATCATCGAAAAAAAGAACAAAACTTAATAACCAGGATGCAATTTGACCTCCTCTTGATGTTCTTGCAAAACGGGTAATGAAATAGGCGATTCCAAGGGTTCCACCATTTCTTGAAATAATACCCACCATTCCTCCAAAAAGAACAGTGAAAATGATAATTTGAATATGAGAAGGACTATTTAATGCCTTGACTGCAAAATAATCCACTACGCGAAAAATTCCACCAATTATGTCATAATCAAAAATAAAAATTGCTCCAAGCCAGATTCCAGCAAAAAGGGAAATTGTAACTTCTCGGATTAATAGAGCAAGAACAATTGCTAATAAAGGAGGTAAAATGCTTAAAATTCCAGGAATACTTCTTAATTTTTTTTGAGAGACAATACCATTATCTTTTACTTTAATTAATACAGTTCCTACTTTATTTACTAATGCATTTTCAACAATTAATTTTCCATTTTCAAAAGTCTTATTAATTGTTATAAGTTTTCCATTTTCCTTCAAGTATACTCCGAAGATCTCTGGTTTTTTGTTATAATCTGTGAGAATTCTGTTCTCTGAATCGCGAGCAACTATTTCTAATCTAAAGCTAATTCCTTTCAATACAAAAGGGGGAGTGATTATTTCAAAATGACTTAATTCTTTATTCTGGCCAATATCTTTTGAAAAAGCTACTGAGGATAAGATTATAATAAACAAAAAATTGATAAATATAAGCTTAAAACATAATCTCATATTTTAAGAATGGATTTATATAATATTTCTGAGTAAATGTAAAGTTTCTTAGATTAAAATTAATCTCTTGAAAGATTATACAAATTAAGATAAAAGGATTATTGAGATTTAAAAAGGTGAAAGGAATGGAAAAATGGATTTGATTAAAAGAAAAATTTTAATATTTTTTATAAGCATTCTCACTTTCTCAAATTTATTTGGCATTGATTCCTCACTTGAAAATAGAATAAATAGGGAAATTGAAAGATTAAAAAATAAATTAATTACCATAAGACGACAAATCCATCAAAATCCAGAATTAAGTAATAGAGAATTTAAAACATCGAGATTTGTTGCAGAACATTTAAAAAAGCTGGGTTTAGAAGTAAAAACTGGCATCGCTCATACAGGAGTTGTTGGATTATTGAAAGGAACTCAGCCAGGCACCACTGTTGCTTTGAGAGCTGATATGGATGCTCTTCCAATCCAAGAGTTAAATGATATTCCATATAAATCAAAAAGAAAGGGCGTGATGCATGCATGTGGGCATGATGTTCACATGACTGTTGCATTGGGAGTGGCTATGGTTTTAAGCAGGATGAGGGATGAGATTAAAGGAAATATAAAATTTATCTTTCAGCCTGCTGAGGAAGGCGCTCCACCAGGAGAAGAGGGAGGAGCGAGCTTAATGATAAAAGAAGGAGTATTAGAAAACCCTAAAGTTAGTGCAATTTTTGGTCTCCATGTTTTTCCCCTTTTAAATGTAGGAACAATAGGGTATAGACCTGAAGCTTTTATGGCTCAATCCAATAGATTTGAGATTGAAATCATAGGAAAAGGCGCTCATGGCGCTACACCTCATCTTGGAATTGATGCTGTTGTAATTGCCAGTGAGGTGGTTTTAGCGCTTCAGACTATTCCAAGTCGCCAGATTGATGCAAGAGAACCTGTGGTTCTTTCTGTGGGAATCATTGAAGGTGGTAATCGATTTAATATTATAGCTGATAAAGTAAGATTAGTTGGAACTGTTAGGGTTTTTAGTAAGGAAATGAGTAGAGAAGTTAAGGAAAAAATGGAGAAAATTATAAAGGGAATTACAGAAAGTTATGGAGCAAGCTATAAATTTCAATATGTGGAGGGAGCTCCTCCTGTTCACAATGACCCTTCCTTAACAAGAGAATCAATAAAAGTGATTGAAAAAATAATAGGTTCAAAAAATGTAATTCTTTTAAAACCCCAAATGGTTGCAGAGGACTTTTCCTATTACGGAGTGAAAATTCCAAGTTTTTTCTATTTCTTAGGAGTAAGAAATGAGAAAAAAGGGATAACTCATATGTTACATACGCCTTATTTTAATGTTGATGAAGAATGCATACCAATTGGAATAAGATTAATGTGTAATTTGTTATTTGCGTACTTAGAGAAATATCAATAAATTATTAATAAATGAAATATCCCTTTTTATTTTTAACTATTTTCCTGATTGTTGGAATTCTTTTCGGGTATTATTTTGTTGTTTCAATCTCATATCTTATTTTTCCTCTTCTAATTTTTTTTCTTTTGAGCTGGGTATTTTTTGGTTTAAGGAAAATAAAAGCATGTTTCACATCTATTCTCATTACATTTGTTTTATTCGGATCCACATATTATGAATATGAAAATAAAAAGTTTAATTCAAATGAACTTTACAATTTAAAAATTTCTCAATATGCAGACTTTTATGGAACTTTATATAAATCTCCTCAGAAAGGATTGGTTAATGATTATCTATTTTTAAAAGTCAAAAAAATAAATTACAAAAATAAAGAATTAAATGTTAGCGGTAATTTAAAAGTTAGTGTTAAGAAGTCTGAAATTATCAAAAATCTCGATAATTTTTCTATAGGAGATCAGCTGAGAATTTCTGCTAAACTTCTTCCAACCTCAGGCTATAGAAATTTTAATCAACCAATAATTGATAAATTTTTAAAAATCCAGAAAATTCATCACCGAGCTTATACTAAAAGCCCTCTCCTCATTCAGAAAATCAAATCAGGGAGTTCATTCTCACCATTAAGATGGTTATCTTTTATCAGGATTTATTTACGAAAGAAGATAGAAAAATTTTTTCGGTCTTCACTCTCAAACTCTATTTCACAAGAGGGAGCTATTTTGGAAGCTCTCCTTTTAGGGGAAAGAGGAAGATTAACTGAGAAAACGAAACGCTCTTTACAACGCGCAGGAATTTATCATTTATTAGCAATTTCAGGTGCTCACATAGCCATAATTTCATATCTTTTATTTTTAATTTTTAGGTTAATCAGAATTCCTCAAAGAACTTCTTATATTATGCTTATTTTTATTTTAATTTTCTATGCTCTTCTGGTAGAATCAAGAGCATCGGTATTCAGGGCAACTATTATGGCTGTAGTTTTTTTAATCGGCAAATTATTATGGAGAGATGTTAATTTGATTAATACCATTTCGTTTAGTGCTTTTTTTCTCCTTCTCATGAATCCTTTTTCTTTATTTGATGTTGGATTTCAATTAACCTTTTTAGCTGCTTTCTCTATTATACTTTTTGCATCAAAGATTATTTCCTTCCTTCCAAAATTACCACTAAGAATAAGTGAATTATTTGGTATTTCTATATCAGCTCAACTTGGGATATTACCAATTATTGCATATTATTTTAATCGAGTGACATCCCTTTCTGTGTTTTTAAATCTTGTAGCAGTTCCTCTCATAGGAATAATAATGTCTTTAGGCTTTTTGTTTTTAACAATAAGTTTTTTAAGTTCCAATATATCTTTTATAATTGCTACTGTGATTTCATTCCTTATTAAATTCCTTTTACTAATTTGTAAGTTTGCAAATGAAATTCCAAACTTGAGTTATCGAATTCCTCAACCTCCATTTCCGGTAATTTTCGGCTATTACTTTTTTCTTTTAGCTTTTCTATTTCCTAAAAAGTTTAAAAAACAAAAATTAATTATTACAATTTTCTTTTTCTCTCTTTTGATTATTTTAATTACTTATCCATTTCCATCAATTTCAAAAAATCTCAAGATAACATTTATTGATGTTGGACAAGGAGAATCTATACTTATAGAATTTCCCGGAAAAAAGAAAATGCTTGTGGATGGTGGGGGTACATTTGACAACAGTTTTGATATTGGAGAAAAAGTAGTATCTCCTTTCCTGTGGTCAAAAGGTATAAAGAGAATAGATTATTTGGTCTCAACGCACGCTCATCCTGATCACATAAATGGGCTAAAAGCAGTAGTTAAGAATTTTGAAATTGGAGAAATATGGGAAGCAGTTAGTCCTTCTGAGGATAGATATTATAAGGAATTCTTGGCCTGCTTACCAGAAAATATTAAAATTAAAAAAAGGTTTAGGGGAATGGTGATAAACGAAGGGAAAGTGAAAATTGAAATTCTACACCCAGGAAAATTTAAAATTCAACCAACTTTTGTTCATAATGATCAATCTCTTGTTATGAGAATTAGATACGGTGCTCATTCTTTCCTTCTCACAGGAGATATTGGTTTTCAGGCTGAAGCAGAAATTTTGAAATATTTTAAAGATATTCATTCTACTGTTTTGAAATCTCCTCATCATGGGAGCAAGACATCCAGCTCAGAAGAATTTCTTAGAAAAATAAGACCAGATTATGTTGTGATATCAGTAGGAGAAGGTAATAGATTCAATGTTCCTGATGCTGAGATATTAGAAAGATATAGGAAATATAATATTATAATATTAAGAACAGATAGAGATGGAGCAATTGAGTTTTCTACAGATGGAAAAATATTAAAAATTAGAAGAGCTGTAAAGTTTGACAAATCTGATGAATATGATAATATTTTAGGTCTTTTTTAATGATAAAGATAAATAGAGAAATTCTCTTCTGGATTATAATAGTTTTATTTTCTCTTTTTCTCTTTATATTTCTCCTACATTCTTTAGGTAAACTCTCACTTTGGATGGATGAAGGCTTTTATTATTTAGCTGCAAAAGAAATTTTAAAACATGGATATCCAATTTTTCCTTCAGGACACATTTTATATAAAGCAATTGCTTATTCCTATGTTCTTTCCTTTTTTGCCCTGATTTTTGGATTAACAGAGTTTTCCACCCGATTAGTTAGCGTCCTTTCCATTACAGGTGTTATTCCTGTGATTTATATCATGAACAAAAGGTTATTCAATAGAACTATTGCTTTATTTTCAATCCCTGTTCTGATGCTCTCCTCTTGGGAGATTGAATATTCAAGAGTAGCTATCTATTTTGCTCTTCTTCAATTAATTTATTTATTAGGCATTTACTTTTTTTACAAAGGTTTTTTTGAAGAAATTAAAAAATATAAGTATTTAGCAACAGTATTTTTCATAATCTCACCTCTGGTTCATCAGTTAGGAATGGGTATTTGGTTTTGTTATCCTGCTTATTTCATAATAAAGGGATATAAGAGATTTTTCAGAAAGGACATAATAATAAGCTTTACTGCTACAACTCTTTTCTATATTCTTGTCCAAATTCATGAATTTTTCTTCTGGAAAGTGGGATATGTTTACTATAAAAGTGAAGTTTCATTAAAAGGTATGATAAATTACTTCTTTAAAAGTTTTTCCCTTAGTTATTTTTATGAATTTTATAGAAGCTTTCCTAAGATGTCTTTCATTGTTCTTGTTGGATTTTTTGTTCTTCTTGGTTCAAAATTAGTGAAAAATAAAGGCAGTGTGTTTTATACAAATTGGTTTTTTCTTTATTTATGCTTGGCATTTCCTCTATTATTTCTGGGATTCTTTAGAACTCATGTTCAACCAAGGTATCTTTTTCAGCTTTATCCTTTGTTTATAATATTGTTTGTTATAGGCATTTACAAGTTATCTGAAGCTGGGATTTCTATATTATCAGGGATGTTTTACATCAAGAAAGATTTTTTAAAGACAATTTTATCCTTTATTCTTTTTGTATTTTTACTTTTTTATATCAGTGAAAAAACAGGCATCAGCGAGCTTACAAGAATTGTTAATAGAAAATATGGTGATCCAATAAAAACAAATATTATTACTCGCTCAGGAAGATTTGTGCATTACGACCATAAAGGAGTAGGGGAGTATGTAAGGCATTATCTGAAAAAAGATGATATAGTTATCGCAATACATGTTGTATTCCAGTATATTTATGCTGGAAAAGTTGATTACTGGCTCTGGACAGGTGGTCCTGGCACATGGGATGCGTGGGAGAAGACTCCTGAAGGGTGGAAGGATGTTTATATAGGTGCGAGATGGATAAATAATTTAAAAGATTTGAAAAAAGTTATAGAGAAAAATCCTGATAAAAGAATATGGATTATTACTTCACCATCGATTTTGAGAAGTGATCATATAAATAAGGCAATAGCAGATTTTATTAAAGGAAATTCTGATAAATTAGTTTTCAGAGGCAAAGATGGTATGTCAGAAGTTTATCTATGGCATGATTATAAAGGTGAGCTTATTAGTAAATCAAAAAATATTGAAGTTGAGTGGCTTCCTGTTGATTTTGGTAAAATTGTTTATCAAACCGACGCTTCACGGGGAAGTTCTTTGTATATTGATAGAAAAGAAGGAAGAAGAATTATTTCATATAAATTGGATAGATCACTTCCTCCCGGGCACTATAAACTGATTTTGAGATTGAGAATCAATGAAAATGAAATCAGGGACAAGGTCTTTGGAATATCAATCTCTTATAAGAATAGGGAAAAATTGTATCGAAATTTCATTTCTGGAAATAATTTCAAATATAAAAATACATTTCAAGATTTTTCCTTTTTGTTCTTTTTAGATAGAGAAAGTAGAATTAAAATAGAATTTCTTTTCACTGGAAAAGGGAATCTATGGTTTGATTCTTTCAAAATTAACTATTTAGGGGAAGTTTTATGAAAAAATTCTATTTTCAGAAATGGATTTTGTTTGTAGTTTTCTTCTGCACAATAAGCCCCTTCTCTTATCCCTCAGAGAATAATTACATTCAGGGCACAGTGGAGTTCTTTCTTGGAAATTATAATATGGATGAATCTCGGTTTAAAGCGGTTTATGGTAAAGAAGTAGCAATTAAAGGAATTGCCTTTTCAGCTTCTGTTTTTAGATTTATTAATATATATTTTGAAGCAAAATATTTTAAAAAAGATGGTGAGTTAACATATACAAAAGAGAAAACTACTTTACAACTTTTACCTGTTTCTCTTGGAATTAGATTTATAAAAAAGTTTGGTTTATTTTATCCTTTTATTGGA
>Ga0209426_1000038_pt1:152500-269752 | contig 269752 bp, 253 predicted proteins | sample Deesub1362B_J571_FD_187697 | JGI IMG/M metagenome (GOLD analysis project Ga0209426, IMG submission 187697) | Deep oceanic, basalt-hosted subsurface ecosystem from Juan de Fuca Ridge flank, Pacific Ocean, CORK Borehole 1362B_J2.571 (SPAdes)... ...
CAGGAGGTTGGCTTAGAAGCAGCCATCCTTTAAAGAAAGCGTAACAGCTCACTGGTCAAGCGCTTTCGCGCCGACAATTCAACGGGGCTCAAGCTTGCTACCGAAGCTGCGGGTCGTCATTCGCTTCGGCGAATGACGGCGGTAGGGGAGCATTCCAAGTTAGATGAAGCTCCGACGTGAGTCGGGGTGGATAACTTGGAAGAGACTCTGCCGGCATGAGTAGCGATAATCCCGGTGGAAACCCGGGACGCCGTAAGTCTAAGGTTTCCTGAGCAAGGTCAGTCCGCTCAGGGTTAGTCGGGACCTAAGCCGAGGCCGAAAGGCGTAGGCGAAGGACAGCAGGTTAATATTCCTGCACCACCTGGAAAACGTTTGTACGATGGGGGGACGCAGGAGGATAGGCATACGCACGATTGGAAGTGTGCGGCCGTGACCGAGGGGGAACTCCTAGGTAAATCCGGGAGTTCGTTAACCCTGAGGGTAGCGGGGAAGAGTGCCTTCGGGCACTCCAACTTGCCGACTCCACACTGCCGAGAAAAGCCCCTAAGGAGTTTTCCAGGTGCCCGTACCGCAAACCGACACAGGTAGACGGGGAGAGAATCCTAAGGCGCACGTGTGATCCCTCCTTAAGGAACTCGGCAAATTAACCCCGTAACTTCGGGAGAAGGGGTGCCTCGCGTAGTGTTGTATCCCGAGCAATCGGGAGAAGCACGAGGAGGCCGCAGAGAAATGGCCCAGGCGACTGTTTACTAAAAACACAGGTCTCTGCAAAGACAAAAAATCGATGTATAGGGACTGACGCCTGCCCGGTGCCGGAAGGTTAAGGGGAAGGGTTACTCCATGCCTTTGGCATGGGGGAAGCTCTGAACCGAAGCCCCGGTAAACGGCGGCCGTAACTATAACGGTCCTAAGGTAGCGAAATTCCTTGTCGGGTAAGTGAAAACTTGCCCCTTTCCTCCGCGAGGAGGAATGAAACACTGGCTCATATCGGGAAAGCCCTCCTATTCACCATAATGGTGAATGTGCGGGTAATCCCGAGGGAACCCTGTGAATCTTCTATTCACAGGGACCTGTAACGACTGACCCGAAAGGGGAGGCGCACAATTCAATGTGCGCAACACGCCAGCTCTCACCCATATGCCATCCGGCATATGAAGTGGGGACCTATGGAGTTCCTCTCAAAGGGAGATAGGAAATGAGATTAAATCCTTGGTTTATAACTGGTTTGGTGGAAGGTGAAGGTTGCTTCTGTGTGAGTTTCAATCGCAGAAGAAAGTTCAAAGTTGGTATTGAAACACGACCTTCATTTTCTGTTTCCTTGTCTTCAAGAGAGTTAGAACTCCTCAAAGCTCTGCGAGATTACTTTGGATGCGGTGGGATCAGATATTCGAAAAGTGATAGAACCTACAAATTTGAAGTTCGGTCAGTTAGAGATATTGTAAAAAAGATAGTTCCTCATTTCGAAAAGTTTCCACTTCAAGGAAGTAAAAGTAAGGATTTTCAGCTGTTTGCAAAGATCTCTAAAATGGTCCATATGAATCTCCACTTAAGTCCAAAGTATCTTCGAGAGATAATAGAACTTTCCTATAAAATGAATCCTTCAGGAAAGAGAAAATATAAAAAGGAGGAGCTCCTAAGGGTCCTTGGTGAGATGAAGGTATAGTCTACCTCCCATGGAAACATGGGAATAAGGTGAAGTTCCGACCCGCACGAAAGGCGTAACGACTTGGGCACTGTCTTAAGGAGGGGCACGGCGAAATTGTAGTACCGGTGAAGATGCCGGTTACCCGCCGCTGGACGGAAAGACCCCGTGCACCTTAACTGCAGCCTAGCATTGGACTTTGGTACATTATGTGCAGGATAGGTGGGAGGCTATGAAGTCCCGACGCCAGTCGGGATGGAGCCGCCGGTGAGATACCACCCTTAATGTCCCGAAGTCCTAACCTGCCTCGATTATCTCGAGGAGGGACAGTGTTAGGTGGGTAGTTTGACTGGGGCGGTCGCCTCCTAAAAAGTAACGGAGGTGCCCTAAGGTCCCCTCAGGCTGGTTGGAAATCAGCCGTAGAGTGTAAAGGCATAAGGGGGCTTGACTGCGAGACTCACAAGTCGAGCAGGTGGGAAACCAGGGCTTAGTGATCCGGTGGTCCCGTATGGAAGGGCCATCGCTCAACGGATAAAAGGTACGCCGGGGATAACAGGCTAATAGGGCCCAAGAGCTCACATCGACGGCCCTGCTTGGCACCTCGATGTCGGCTCATCGCATCCTGGGGCTGAAGCCGGTCCCAAGGGTTGGGCTGTTCGCCCATTAAAGCGGTACGTGAGCTGGGTTTAGAACGTCGCGAGACAGTTCGGTCCCTATCCGCGGTGGGCGTAGGAAATTTGAGGGGAGCTGTCCCTAGTACGAAAGGACCGGGACGGACGAACCTCTGGTGATCCAGTTGTCCCGCCAGGGGCACAGCTGGGTAGCCACGTTCGGACTGGATAACCGCTGAAAGCATCTAAGCGGGAAGCCAACCCCAAGATAAGATTTCCCCTCCTCCTGAGCAATCAGGAGGGCTGAAGGTCCCTCGTAGACTACGAGGTTGATAGGCCGGGTGTGTAAGCTCGGTAACGAGCTTAGCTAACCGGTACTAATAGACCGTGCGACTTGGCCATAAAGTCTATTTAAGTAAATAAATCCTCTTAAATATATTTTTTAAATCGCATTTCTATTTTTTTTCATAGAAAAAACTCCCGGCAACCATAGCGAGAGGGAAACACCCGTTCCCATTCCGAACACGGAAGTTAAGCCTCTCAGCGCCGATGGTACTGCCCTGGCAACGGGGTGGGAGAGTAGGACGTTGCCGGGTTTTTTTATTTTCATTTCAACCTATTGATTAAATCCTAAAAGCCTGTTAAATTAAAACCTTTATAATGTCATACTCTTGGCTATCAATACTACCTCCGGTTCTTGCAATTTTACTCGCCATATTCACCAGAAGAATTTATATATCTCTACTCTCTGGAATATGGCTTGGGTGGTTTATAATAACAAAATGGAACATTTTTCAAAGTATATTAGCAACTTTCAAAGCTTTATTAAATGTTTTCTCAAGCCCAAGTAAAACTAATGTCATTATATTCTCTGCTTTGGTGGGATCCTTAATTGCTCTTACTCAAGCTTCCGGGGGAGTTTCTGGGTTTGTAAACTTAGTAACGAAAAGGAGGGTAATAAACAGAAGATATGCCCAGCTACTTTCCTGGTTTATAGGTTTAATAGTATTTATTGAATCCTCCATTACAAGTTTAGTAGTAGGGACTTCCTCAAGACCTTTATATGACAAATTAAAAATTCCAAGAGAAAAATTAGCCTACATATGTGATTCTACAGCTTCACCAGTATGTATTCTAATTCCATTGAATGCATGGGGAGCATATATAATAGGTTTACTTGAAGAACAAAAAATTTTATACCCTGTAAAAGTTTTAATAAAGGCAATTCCACTTAACTTTTATGCGTGGCTTACTTTATTAATGGTTCTTTTTATTATTTTGACACAAAAGGATTTTGGTCCAATGAAAAAGGCTGAAGAGAGAGCTAAAAAGGAAGGAAAGGTTTTAAGAGATGGCGCAAAACCAATGGTTTCTTCCAAATTGATTAATATCCATCCAAAACCAGAAGTAAAGCCTAAAGCAATTAATATGCTTCTCCCTGTAATTATTATGATTTTAATGATGCCTATAGCTTTGTATGTAACTGGAAATGGTAATATTTTAGCAGGTTCTGGTTCTACATCAGTGCTTTTTGCTGTAGTGACTTCTATTCTTTGTGCATCTGTTTTCTATTTAATCCAAAAAATTCTTTCTTTAAAAGAGATTTTCACATATATATTTAAAGGAATCATAGGTTTAATTCCTCTTGCATTTTTAATGGTTTTAGCATTTTCCATTGGTGAAACTTGCAATAAATTAGGAACAGGTCTGTATGTTTCACATTTGGTAACTCGAGCAATAAATCCTTTGATTTTACCAGCTTTACTTTTTGCAAGTTCTTCATTTGTTGCTTTTGCAACTGGAACTTCCTGGGGAACATTTGCAATAATGATTCCTATTGGATTACCTTCTGCTTTTTTACTCAATATTGATCCAAGTTTAGCTCTTGCAGCAATTCTTGGTGGTGGAGTATTTGGAGACCATGCCTCTCCAATATCAGATACTACATTAATAGCTTCCATGGCTTCTGCTTCAGACCATATTGACCATGTTAATACTCAATTACCTTATGCTCTAACAACTGCTTCATTAGCTTTTTTTGGCTATTTATTAATTGGATTAATTTAGAATTTTTAATTTCCAATTTCAAATTTCTATGATTTAAGAAATCAATGAAATGTAAATTAGTGGAACAAGGTTTTAAAATAGGAAGTTGTCTTACCAGTAAAGGGAAAACATCTAAACGAGCCTGTGAATTGACTTTGAAGAGAATAAACGGAATATGGTATCGACTAATAAAATCAGCACATCTCTCCCGTCCTGAACACTATTTTTCAATTTATCAATCAGGCTGTAATCATAGTTGTCTTAAATGTCATTCATGGAAGTTTACTCAGATTGCTAATGGAGATTGGTTTTCTACTCAAGAAATCGGTTTATTAGCCAGAAAATATGAAAATAAAGTTACAGTTTACGAGCCAAGAGAAAGAGTGACTATGTGGCATGCTACAGACTTATGCAGAAGTTGTGGAAGTTGTGTATTATATGGGAAAAGGAGCATGACATGTCCGGGGATTTTGGATACCTCTAAGATAGTTCTTAGTCCCCAGGGATTTGGGCCTGCGAGAAATATTATTGCTTTTACTGGAGGAGATATTGTTTGCCATGTGGATTTCTATTGTCAAGTTAGCAAGGAAATAAAGAAAAATTGTAAAAACATGTGGATTTTAATAGAGACAAATGGCTATGGTTTGACTCCCCAAAATTTAAATAAATTGAGAGATTCAGGAGTGGATTCATTTTGGTTGGATATCAAAGCATATGATGAGGATATTTATCGAAAATTATGTGGAACAACTAATGAGTGGATACTTAAAGCTCCCTATGAAATATTAAAAAGAGATTTTATTCTTGAAGTATTAACTTTATTCATTCCTGAATGGGTTGAAGATGATCAGATTATAAAAATTTCAAAACTTATATATGAACTTGACCCAAATATTCCTTTTACGATTTTAGCCTTCTTTCCAGAGTATAGAATGAATAATTTGAAACCCCCTGGTGTTTCGGATATGATTAGGATATTTAAAAAAGTAAAAGAAATGGGATTAAATAATGTAAAGTTAGGGAATTGTGGAGTATTTGTGAAAAAAGATGAGGATTGGGAACTTCTTCTAAAAGAGGTCGGAATCAAAGGGATTGGATAAAACTCTATTAGTTGTCTTTTTTGACTGCTTCCTTAATTAAGTCAAAAAAGTTTGGAATAGCAGCTATAACTCTACTCCAACTTGGAATAAGGGATGTTTCAAAAGGATTTTCCCAGAATTGCTCTCCAGCTATGTTTATTCCTTTTGTGAAAGTTTCAACCGCGAGTGCCTCTTGATGTCTGTCAAAATAAAGACCATTTATAGCAGCGTCATTTTCATATTGTGTTATGGTATCCTTTGCAATTTTCATATAAGTAGTGCTTAGGCTTTTGAAGAAACCCTCACTAAATTGGACCCCCTCGCTTGCGAGTGTTCTGAATATTGATTTTGATATATCTATTACCATTTTCAATAAGCCTTTCTCAGGATTATCAGGGTCAAGTTCTTGATGTTTATGTTCATAGGAATCTGCAATGTCAACCTGACAGATTCTATGTAATGCTACATTCTTGTAAACTTCTGCTAAAGTCCCGACTTCAAGTCCCCAGTCACTTGGAATCCTGCTTACCATAGCTAAATCCGCTCTCATTGCGAATTCACCACTTAAAGCATATCGGAAACTGTCCATATAAACTAAAAAGGGTAGATATCCAAGCATTTTTTGGAGTGCTCTTATAAAAGGTGTATAGAATAAACGGGTGACACGACCATGCATTCTATCAGTCACTCTACAATAATATCCTTTACAGAATTCATAATCGAAAGAAGGATTTGCTACTGGATAGCATAATCTTGCAAGCATCGAGCGCTCATAGTTTACAATATCACAGTCATGAAGCGCTATGACATCACATTGGCCAGTTGCTAAAATATAACCCATGGAAATCCAAACTGCTCTCCCTTTGCCTTCAGTACCAGGCGAGAGCTCATTTTCCTCGAGAATTTTGTATAATTCTTTTATATGGGGACCATCATTCCAAATTATTTCTATTTTTTTACAAGGAGAAAGAATTTTTTTGGCTTTTTCGAATTGATCCCTATTGGCTTTATCAAGACACAAGACTATCTGCTTGAGATATTTAATTTTTCTCAATTCATTAATAATTCCTGGGAGGGCATTTCCTTCAAATTCCCTATAAAGAGCAGGTAAAATTAAAGCAATTTTCCTCATATTAGAGAATTCCTTTAACTCAGTTTCAAGCTTTCTTAAATTTAATTTTCCCAATTTATGAAAAGTTGTTATTACACCATTTTGAAAAAAATCCCCCATTTACACCTCCATTTTTTAATAGATATATGCAATTCTTCATTGAAACATATTTTCTTTTTTACTTTTCAAAGAATGATTTTTATCAAATAGAAATCCTCTTCAAATTAATTATAAACACTTAAAAACTTAGGTGAACTTAAAATAGAATATATGAATAAAAAATAAAAGTCAAATCAATGGATTGTTTTATGGTTTAGAAGGAGAATAAAGAATTAAAGAGAAAAATATTGATTGAGAGAATCTGAGAAAATAAATTTCAGAAAATTTTCTTTTATAATAATTTATTCAACCGTAACGCTCTTCGCCAGGTTCCTTGGTTGATCAACATCTGTTCCTCTCCGAAGCGCAATATAATAGGCAAAAAGCTGTAAAGGAATGGTTGTTAAAAATGGTGTAAGAATTTCTTCTGTTTTTGGAATTCTAATCACATTAGTGACCTCTTTCACTATTTCATTATTGTCCTCATCTATTACTGCAATTACTTTTCCTCCTCTTGTCCAGACCTCAGAAATATTATTTAAAATTTTCGAATAAACTCTATCTCTCATGGCAATTGCCACTGTAGGTGTCTGTTCATCAATCAGTGCAATTGGACCATGTTTCATCTCTCCAGCAGGATAGCCTTCTGCATGAATGTATGAAATTTCCTTTAATTTCAAAGCTCCTTCCAGACTAATTGGATAATTCACCCATCTCCCTAAATAAAGAAAATTTTGATAAGTATAATATCTATTCGCTAATTCTTCAATATCCTTGCTTTTATTAAGAAATTTCTCCATTTTATGAGGAATAATATGCAATTCAGAGATATATTTTTTAAGTTTAGAAGTTTTAATTCTCCCCCTTTGCTTAGCAAGAAAAAGCGCTAAAAGGAAAAGAATTCCAAGTTGAGTGGTGAAAGCCTTTGTTGAGGCAACTCCTATTTCTGGTCCTGCCTGAGTATAAAGAGTAGCATCAGATTCACGAGCAATAGCACTTTCAGGGACATTGATTATTCCAAGAGTTCTTCCTCCTTTTCTTTTAACTTCCCTTAAAGAAGCCAAAGTATCAGCAGTCTCTCCGGATTGACTTATAAATACAAAAAGAGAATTTTTCTCCACAAGAAAATTTCTATACCGAAATTCTGAGGCATAATCTACTTCGCTCGGAACTTCACATATTTCTTCAAAAAAGTATTTTCCAACTAAGCCTGCATGAAAGGAAGTACCACAGGCAATAAAATGCACATTTTCTATATTTTTAAAGAAAGAGGGCTCTACATCAAAATCAATTTTTCCTTCATCTAAAGAAGTTTTGCCAATAATGGTTTCTCGAAGAGCATGAGGTTGCTCAAAAATTTCTTTAAGCATAAAATGTTTGAATCCTCTTTTCTCAATCATGTGAGGAGACCAATTCACAACAGTTTTTTCCTTTTTGATTCTATTCCCCTCAAAATCGTAAAATTCAATTTTATCAGGTGAAAAATAACAAATTTCACCATTTTCAAGATGATAAACATCCTTGGTAAAATTAAGAATTGGAGCTAAATCAGATGATATAATTTTTTCTTTGTCATTTATTCCAAGAATTAATGGGGGACCATTTTTAACACCAATGAATTGATCTAATTCATTTTTTGAAATTGCAATGAAAGTAAAATCTCCTTTCAATAATTTCACTGTTTTTTTCACTGCATCCAGTAAATTTCCCTCATAATAATGTTCAATTAAATGTGGTATCACCTCTGTGTCAGTCTCTGATACAAAGATGTGTCCGTCTTTAATAAGAGTGTTCTTAAGAAATGAATAATTTTCAATAATCCCATTATGAACAACTATAATTTCACCTTTGCAATCTATATGTGGATGAGCATTATTTTCAGAAGGCTCTCCATGAGTTGCCCATCTTGTATGCCCAATACCATAATCTCCTAAAATTAATTGTTCATTTATTAAATTTTCTAAATCACAAATTTTTCCTTTTACTCTTACCCTTTTTATTTCTCCTTTATGCATAACTGCTATTCCTGCTGAATCATAACCTCTATACTCTAATCTTTTTAATCCCTCTATTAAGACTTTAATTGTGTTTCTTGGTCCTATGTAACCTATGATTCCACACATAGTTGCCCCCTTTTGTATGCTTTTTAAATATACTACTTTTAATTCTTATTTTCAATCTTTCCAATACATACTCCTAAATCTCTTTTATCATTTCCGATTTTATATTCAAAAGGACACCATGTTCTATCTACTTCGAAACTCAAAAGAACCTTTTTTCTTATGTATTTTTCTGGGACTTTTAATTCATAATTGTGCCAATTATTGTCTTTTATTTTAAAGGTATATATTTCCCTATCATTTATTGCGATTTTAAGTGTTAGTGGTTGTTCACTTATATCAGGATGAGAAGCTAATATTGGGATAATTATTCTCTTTCTTTTAACTTGATGTTCAAGAATAGCTTTTTTCCTTGTCCATCGAAATTTTCTATTCTTTTCCCATTCATAAAAACCAATTCCCGCCTTTCCGATTTCTTCTCTAAATTTTATTTCTCCTATTGCAACACCTAAATTTCTTGGATCAGGAGTTCCTAAGACCTTTAAAGGATTCCAGGTTCTATTGACTTTAAATAATAAAATTACCTCATTATTCAATTCTTCTGGAATATAATAATTATATTTTTCCCATTTATTTTCTCTTAAAATTATTTCGTCTAATAATCTTTTTTTCTTAAAAAAGTCTTTAATTAAATATATTTTTACTTTTACATATTTTTTCTCAATATCTGGATGCGAAGCAAGTAGAGGAATTTCTATTACAGGTTTTTTGATTTTTATTGCTAATCCACCATAATGTTTTGTCCATCTGAATTTTTTTCCATCTGTTGTTTTTTCTATTTTACTCAAACCAAATTCTTGTTTCAAATTTAATTTTTCAGTTCTATTTTTTAAAGATAAAGAATGCATTGAATTCCATAGATGAATAGAGCTAAAAATAATAACTAAAGCAATAACGAGAAATTTAAAACTCTTATTAAAATTAAATTTCTTCTCTGGCTCTTTTTCCCCTTTACCTAAATAAAAAATTAGAGCAACCAAAAGCCAAAAGATATATTTAATTTCGTAACTACCAATGTAAGTGTGAAAAAAGAAAATCATAAAAAGGGAAATTATCCCACAGGAAACTCCAATTTGGATATATTTCCAATTATTAGGCAATAAATCTTTACTTAAACTTCTCTTTATTTGTTTTATAATTTCCCAGAACATCCAAAAGGAAATAAATAGGGCTAAAATTCCCAGTTCTGATCCAACCTGAAGAAAATAATTTTCTACAGAGTCTGTGCTTCTATAAGGAATTTTGTTTATCTTAGCATAATTTGGAAGTTCGATTATATAAGCACCTACTCCGACTCCTGTTGAGGGATAATCTTTTATCATATGAATAGCCATTTTCCAGCGGTTAGACCATCTTATACCTAAAGCTTTTTCTAAACCTCCTACTTTATATTTAGACTTAATAATATTTAGCCTTTTATATAAAATCGATTCTTTTGATAATCCGAAGAATGAAAAAATTATAATAATTATAAGAGAAAAAGTTATCATAAAAACTATAATTTTTTTAAGAGATATCGGCTGTCTAAGTTTCATAAAAAATATCAGAAAGAATAAAAGAGAGATAATTAAACCTAATAATCCGCTTCTTGACCCTGTATAAGGAAAGATAAATAATAAAGAGAGAAGACTTAAAGCAACGAAAATTCTAATCAACCCTTTAAAGGCAAAAAAGACTCCTAATAACAAAGGAATAAAGATAGCAATATAACCCCCAAAGGATAAAGGGTCCTTAAAAGTTGAATTTATTATTCTTTGTGATACTCTTAAGGGAGTATTTCCGAAACTCATGTCTTTAAAATGCTGGTAAAAACCAAATATAATAGAAATAAAAGTGCTAATTAATAAAACAATTAATATTTTTTTAATAAAATCTTTTGATTTTATTGTATTGGCAAGAATAAAAAAGAAAGTGAAACCAGTTAAATAATTTAAAGAACAAAAAACCACACTCATTATTGCTCCACCTGCTGTTACGCCATTAACATTTGTAATTAGTTCATAAATATAATCACTTAAAAAGGGATAAAAATTTGCATATCTAAAAAATGTTATAATTGCAGAAAACAGAATTAAAATTGAAAATAGAATCATTGGTTTAAAAATTGGATAATCGAAAGAAAGTTTCGATGGAAATATAATATTATGAATTAACCACCCTAAGAAAAAGAATAAAAATAGGACAAGCGCGGTAGGAGCGTGAGGAGTATGTTCAAATATACCGAAAAAATAGGGAAGATTATTTATCAATGGAAAAGAGAAAATGAAAAATAGTATTCCCACTTGAAGATTAATAACGGTTAATGTAAAAAGAACAAGTAAAATAGGAATTAGTATAATTTGAAAGAATTTAACAAATGGAACATATTTTATATAGAAAAAATAAAGTCCTATCAAGTAAAATAGAGTAAATACTAAAAAGAATAATCTATACCTTTCTTTCCATGTCATTTGGCTTAATAGATTTTAAACAAAAAAAATAAATTTGACAAATTCTATTTTTCTAAATAAATTAAATTTTCAATGGATAAAAATTTTTATAAAAAGCTTTTTTATTTTCTATTAATTGTTTTATTTTTCTTCCTTGGATACTGGGCAGGAAAAAATAATATTTTAGAAACTAACCGTACTTCTGAAAGTTATGCCTGTAAAATAAAATCAAGTCTTTCTAATATAGAAACTTCTGAGGGAGAAAAATTTACTATTCCTTTAAAAATTAAAAATCTTGGAAATAAAACATGGAACTCCAGAGGCAGAAATCCCTATTATTTATCTTATCATTTATTAAACGAAAAAGAAGAAATTATAAAATTTGATAACCCTCGTTTTACTTTGCCCAAAATAGTAAAACCAGGACAAGCAATAAAAATGGAAGTGAAATTAGATGCTCCTATAAAGACAGGAAGATATATTCTCGAGTTTGATATGGTGAGGGAAGGTGTTACTTGGTTTAAAGATAAAAATTCTAAGACATTGAAAATAAATCTTATAGTAAAAGAGAGTAAATGGCCTGAAGATAAATATGAAATAAATCTTAATTACGGAAAATATACAAAGTATTTTTCCGATTATGAGGAATTGAATAAGATTAATAAATTAATTAGAATTACATTGAAAAACAATGAAATTAAATTTGAGGGAGAAACAGGTAAAGTTTATGGATTTGGAGCAGGTAATTTATATCCTCAAATATGGCTTAGGGATAGTGCTACAATTTTGCCATTAATTCGATATTTTTATGACATTAAGTATCTTACCTCCTGGTTAGAAGAACATTTAGCCTATCAAAAAGAAAATGGTTCCCTTTATGACTGGATAGATTCAAATTGTCTTTTTGACAAAAATACAACAGAAACTGATCAAGAGTCAAGTGCAGTTCAATCTGCTTATCAAATTGTTTCAATTATTGGTCCTAATTGGCTTAATAAAAAAATTAAAGGAAAAAAAATCATTGAAAGGCTTGATAATGCTCTTTCTTTTGTTCTTAAAAATAGATTCAACCAAAAATTTGGTTTAGTGATTGGTGCTCATACTGCTGATTGGGGTGATGTTGATATTATAGATGCAGACAATAAAGCTGTTTATGTTGATAAAAGAACAATTTGGACAACAGATATTTATGACCAAAGCATGTTCCACTTAGCTTGTAAGAATTTAAGTGAAATGTATAAATTGTTAAATTTAAATCAAAAAGCAAATTACTGGAGTAAGATTGCTGAATATATGAAAATTAATACAAATAAATGGCTTTGGCAAGAAAATAAAGGTTTTTACAGAGTTCATATTCATTTAACGCCTTTAAAGCATAATTTTGACGAAGATAATATTTTTGCAATGGGTGGCAATGCTATGGCAATTCTCTCTGGACTTGCAGATGAAAATAAAACTCGGAGAATTATTAAAGTTGCTCTTGAAAGACAAAAAATATTTAATGTTTCTACAATTAGTGGAACTTTATTGCCTTGTTATCCAAAAGGTTTTTTTAAACATCCAATGATGGATGATTTTTACGAATATCAAAATGGTGGACAATGGGATTGGTTTGGTGCACGATTAATTTGCGCTATGTATGAAAATGGATATAGTGAAATAGCTACTCAAAAATTGTTAGAATTGGTAAAGAAAAATCTAAATAATGAAAATTTGTTTGAATGGCATAGTATAGATGGAATAGGAAAAGGAAGCTCTTTTTATTTAGGAAGTGCAGGAGTATTAGGTAGGGCGATTATTGAAGGATATTTTGGAATAAAATTAAGTAGAAATCATTTAATTCTTGCGCCAAAAATTGGTAGAAATAAGGCAAAAATTCATGTTTATCAACCTGCTAATGATTTATTTGTAGCTTACACATATAATTTTGATAATGTAAATAAAAGAATAATTTTTAAATATAACAGTAATTTTCCAAAGAAAGGAGAAATCAGACTTTTAAATCCAATAAAAAATAGAAATTTGAAAGTTTTAATGGATGGGAAAGAAATAATTTTCAAACGAGAAAAAATAAATTTAGATGAATTTATAGTATTAGAAACTAACTTTCAGAATCATACCATTGAAATTCGTTTTAAATAATTTTAGTCTTTTAACTTTTTCCCGATTGACAATTGACTTAGATTAACTAATAAATTAAATAAATATCAGTAATTTTTTGGATTTCTTTAAAATGCTCATCTAAAGTAAAAATTTGACATCCATGTTCTTGAGCTATAATGGCAATATAACAATCTATTAAATTTATAGTTTTGCCCTTCTTTTTTAAATTATAAGAAAGTCTTCCAGCTTTTATCCAAGTATCTTCTTTTTGGTCAATAATATTAAAAGCATCAATGAAATCCTTTATTACAGAAATCTCTCGTTCTGATTTAGCCCCTTGAATTAATTCAGCAATGATTATCTTTGGAACATAAATTTCGTCCTCAGAAAGTATTTTATCTACTTTTTCTGAAAGATTAGATGATTTGTTTCTGAAATAATCTATCCAGACTGAAGTGTCTATCAAAATTTTTTTACCGTTCATAATGTCTTATCTCCTCAGCTGTAAGATCAAATTCCAATTTACCTTTCATTGATTTTATTTTTTCTATCTTTCTTCGTCTAAGATATTCGTTAATAGCTTTTTTCACTGCAGAAGCTTTGCTCTTTGCTTTTGTTTCTTTTAAAAGTTCATCCAGAATTTCTTTCTCAATGGTTACTGTAGCTCTCATAATGCACCTCATTTAATAACTTATGCACAATTAATTATAATAAAATAATTCATTTTGTCAAGTTAATTTTGAATTTTAAATACATAATTTTATTTCAAATTATTGTGTATATTCAAATCACAATTTTCCCTAAAAATTCAAATATGACTTCTCATGCGAAAACCTTATACCAAAATATCATGAAGCAATCTTTACAATTGCCCAATAACTATTGACCAATAACAAAACAGAGTGGGGGATAAAAAGGAAAAGGAATACTAAAGAGACGAAAATTTTATGGAGGGAGGGATTTATTTGAAGAAATTTATTTGATAATTTTGATTAATCTAAACGATAATTTTTTTAAAAATGCGAGTAATAAATCACTGTGCCAATCAAAATCTCCCTTATCTTTAACAAGAGGTAAAATTCCGTCACTCTGTATTATTTTAAACAAATTTTCAATTTGACTATCATTAAGCTTTCCACACAATTTTCTTGCATAATATCCAATTAAAATTTCTTTTTTTAATGCTTTTTTCCATAATTTTTCATATTCAGAAAGTGCTCTTTCACTAAAATCTCCTTCATTAAATCTTTTAAGAATAACTTGACTTGCAAATTCTGAACACAGGAGGCCATAATAAATTCCACCTCCAGTTGTGGTTTTCACCTGAGCTGCTGCTTCTCCTACTGTTAATACTCTATTACCATAGGTCTTTGATATTAATCCTTGGGCAATAGGTTTGAATTGAATTCTTTCTTTTTTAAGACTTCTTATTTTATCAGGAAAGAATTTCTCAATAAGTCTTCTAAAACACTCTTTTGGATTACCTTCTGTCATTAATCCTACTCTTACTGTTTCTTTTCCAATTGGAACAACCCAAGCAAATGCTCCTGGTGCTACATCTCTTCCAATAAAAACATGAGTATATTCACCATCTTTTATATTTAATTCCGCCTGAATACCCTTTAAAAAATTATTTGGAAATCCTAAACCAAGTTTTTTTTGCAATTTATAATTTACACCTGTTGCAATAATTACTAATTGAGATAAATATTTTTCTTTATATTTTCCGTTTTTCTTGGTAATTACTTCAACTGAATTTTTATTTATTATAATATCTTTTACTTTACTATTAAGTTCTATTTTAACTCCCTTTGAGTGAGCTTTCTCACCAAGATATCCGTCAAATTTCTTTCTATCAACTACATAAGCAAAACTATCTGGATGTTCGTAATTTAGATAATTCATAAAAGGAGAAATGACTTTAACTTTTCTTATTTCTTTTAGAATTGAATTTTTAGAAAGCGAAAATCTTTTAAAAATATCCTTACCAACAATTCCAGTACATATTACATGCTCCCCAATTTCGCTCTTTTTCTCTAAAACTAAAACTTTTAAACCATTTTCAGCCAATCTGCGAGCAGTATTCAACCCACTTGGCCCCGCCCCAATCACTATTACATCAAACATTTTGTAGCGATTAGACATTAGCGTTTAGCGATTAGAAAATTTTTTTTTAGTGGTTAGCGTGTAGCATTTAGCAGTTAGAGGTTTCATTTTCAGCGATTAGAAATTTTATTTATATAAGTAGATAGGAGTTTCATGACTTCTTGGTTAAGATTATAAGCTTTTTCGAATTCGTTATTATTACAATAACCCAAATCAAAACTTAATTGTAATTGAGTTTCAAGTTCTGCAGCAGAACCCAATGCAATTTTTAAATATTGATTATATTCCTTTGATCCACGCATAAAACCTTCCGCTATATTTGATGGAATTGAAATTGCTCCTCTTCTCATTTGAGACACAAGACCGAAAATTTCTGTTTTTGGAAACTGCTCAGTTAAATCATAAATTAATTTTACCAATTCATAACTTTTCTTATATGCTATAAGCTCTTTATAACTTTTTACTTTCATTTCATTAGAGGTTAGTGTTTAGCGTGTAGCGATTAGATATAAAAAACACATTGTGGTCTGCTTGACTAATCGCTATTCGCTATTTAGTCAAAAATACAAGTATTGCGATGATTCCGAAAATCGCTTCAATTCCCATCAGGGTGAGTACTAAATTTCTTTCGCTGATTCCACCTGTAATTTTCATCATAAATTGGCATAAACCCACAGGTCCAGATTTAGGGCAATATAGTTTACCATTATTATAAATTCCAAAACTTTTGGGTAACTTATTCGGAAGTTTTATCAAAAAATCCAAAAAATAAGGGATAATAATGATAACCCCTGCAGTTTCTATATTTCCCACAATCACAGTAGATGCTATAATTGCTCCAATACTTAGGGTTCCTACATCTCCTATAAATATCTTAGCAGGATGCCAGTTATAATAAAGAGTTGCCAAAAAAGCTCCCAAAGCTATTATTAAAATAACAAACGCGGTCATTGATTTAGCCAAATAAGCCACAATAGCTAATGTAATTATTGCAATAGTTCCCATGCCCACTTCCAATCCATTAAAACCAGCAAGCATATTAACTCCATTTGCAGCTCCAGTTACTCCTAATGGTATTAGAAATAAAGTGTAGAAGGGCCCAAAATCAATAGACCCTATGAAAGGAATTTTCATAGTTGTGTGACCAGCTTTTATTGCCATAAGAGGTAAAGCTGCAAAAAAAGGCATTAAAGTTTTAACCCCTTGTCTAATCTTAATAAGGTCATCAAAGATTCCAATTAATGATATCATTAAAACTGTTCCTAATACTGCTAAAAGAGAAACAACATCTAAGGGAATTTTATTATTTAGAAATACTTTTAGCCCTATAGCTAAAATAATTCCAGCACAGAAACCAGAAACTAATCCAAGTCCACCCATTTCAGGTATTTCAGGCATCCCGGGCTTATGCATATCCTTTCCCACAACCCCATTTCTTTTTAAAGCAGGAATTATCAATGGAAAAACCAAAAAAGTCACTCCAAATGTAAACACAAAAACAATCAAATAAACCATAATCTCCATCCTCTTCCTCCCCCCTAATCGCTAAACGCTAACCACTATCCACTATAGCTACGAACCATGAGCTATAATTCCAGCAACCCACAAACTACATAGTCCTTACCCCTTAATCCCTAATCCTCAACAGTCTCCCGATTCACCCATTCACCCACTCACCCATTCACCGTTTTATTAACATTTATAACTTTCTTATCCTTATCTTCTTGGGCGTAATAACAGTAAATTTATTATACAAAGATTCACCGTATTCATTTAGAATTTTTGCTAATGAGTTTGAGACATTTTTGTATTCCGGGTATTTATAGCGCAAATAGATTACACCCAAACTTTTTTCTTTATGAGCAAAAATCCACTCTCCAAAATCTTTATCCTCGGTTAAAAGTAAAGCCTTATAATTCTTGGCTAATTCCAAGACCTTTTTATCTGAAATCCCTGGGTAATTTTTCAAGATGGAAATGATATTAAACCCTTTGTTTATTAAAATCTCGGCTATTCTGAAATCCACACTTTCATCAATGAGAATTTTAAGACCCAATCATCTCCTCCTGGGAAATCACATCTGCGGAATAAGAAAGAGCAGCGAGAACGTCTTCTTTTTTAAGATTAGGATAGGCTTTTAATAACTCTTCTATATTCATTCCTTCGGAAAGTTTCTTTAGTATTAATTCAACAGTTATTCTTGTGCCTTTTATCACAGGTTTTCCTCTCATTATCTCCGGGTTTGCAATTATTCTTTCTGCATAATGCAATGTGCTCATTTTTTCCTCCTTACTAACTCTCTTTAAGCTTATTATATCTGACTAAAATCTCCAGTCAATTAATCTCTTCCAAAGCTCATTAATTTACTAATCACTATCCACTATCAGCTACAAACCACGAACTATGAACTCCACCTCCCCCCTTCCCTTAATCCTTACCCCTTAATCCCTAATCCTCAACAGTCTCCCGATTCACCCATTCACCGATTCACCCACTCACCCATTCACCGACTCACCAATTCACCATTTTTAATCTCCCTTTTAAGTTATCCCGAGATGAATGAGAACCGCCTGTTCTACTTCTTTTAATTTTTCTTCTGTTATCATACTCAAAAATCTAACCATTCTCCTCTTATCAATAGTTCTAATCTGATTACATTTTACTTTCGAATCCATTGGAAGATTGGTTTCATCTTTTAAAAGGAAAGTCTCAAAGGGATATATCTTTTTTGTTTTTGAAGTAATTGGAAGAACTGTTATAGTTTCTGCAAATTGATTATTTCTATTATTTGAAATTACTAATGCTGGTCTCGTCTTGCCAATTTCATGACCTATCACAGGTTCCAAGGAAACCAGCCAGATTTCGCCTCTCTGCGGATAATCCATCTCATTCCCATTCCTCTAAAGTAATATTTTCCCACTCCTTATTAAGCCTCTTATCCTCTTCTTTTGTTGCCTTATAGCCTTCTATAAGAAGTTCATCCAGTTTCTTCTTTTCTTCTCTTTCTAATTTCTCTCGTATTGCTTCAGCTATGAAGCGACTCTTATTAGGTTTACTCTTTAAAGCTCTATCTAATTCCTCTGGTATAGTAATATTTAATCTTTTCATTGCTTTACCTCTTTACTTACAATACAGTAAAAATTACATATTGTCAATACAGCCTGCTATATGTATTACCAACCTCCAAATTACGGGTATACCGTCATCCTTAGTCCCATTTCTAAGCTTTCCAGCTCCCCAATTCACCATTTCACCTATTCATCCACTCACTCATTCACCACTTCCTTCCTAATCCTTAATCCTTACCCCTTAATCCTTATCAGTTTCCCGATTCACCCATTCCCCGACCCAACATTTTATCCATGCTAATCGCCATGAACTACAAACCACGAGCTATGAACTATTTTATAGTCCGTTTAATTGCCTTTATAAGACTCGAAATCATCTTCCCTATTTCATCGCCTTCTTCTTTAATTTTGTTGTATTGTTCATTATTAATCCACTGTCTCTTTTTAAAAATTTCTATTAAAGTAATAGTTTCAAACAAAGAGCCTCTTGCAATATACAAAAATTGAATAAATTCCTTTTTAGAAAACCTCCCTTTTCCTTCTGCCACATTCATTGCAATAGAAGTAACAGCAGATTCCAATTGTTTAACCAATTTATAATGATTTCTACTCGTTTTAAGATTATCAATTATTTCAATGACTCTATTCGCAAAATCAACAGATTTCTGCCATACTTCTAAATTCTCAAATCCAAACCTAATTTCTTTCATAACTACAAATCCATGTTATCAGCTATGAGCTATGAACCATGAACTACATAATGAGTTACGAGCTACGGACTATGAGCCATGAACTATCAGTTATGAGCTAAATAGTTTCTAAGTATATTAGTTATTCTGTCACTCGCTTTCCCATCCCCGTATGGATTAATTGCTTTAGCCATTTTTTCATATAATGTTTTATTTTCTAATAATCTCATTGTTTCAGAATAAATCTTCTCGCTGTCTGTTCCAACTAATTTAGCTGTGCCAGCTTCAATCCCTTCTGGTCTCTCTGTCTTGTTCCGCATTACAAGGATAGGTTTCCCAAGAGACGGAGCTTCTTCTTGAATTCCCCCTGAATCAGTTAAGATTAAATATGATTTATTCATCAACCATACAAATGAGAAATAATCTAAGGGCTCAATTAAATGAATATTGTCAATATTACTTAATATTTTTCGAACCGGTTTCTGAACATTAGGATTAAGATGAACAGGATATATAATTTGGATATCATAATTATTTTTTGCAATCTTTTTTAAGCCCAAACATATATTTTCTAACTCTTTTCCAAAACTTTCTCTTCTATGTCCCGTAACAAGAATTATTTTTCGATTATCAAATGAAATTCTATAATTACTACAAAATTTTTGTTCAAGCATTTTTTGAATTTCCTTATTTTTCTGCTTCTCCACAACCATTAAAAGAGCATCAATTACTGTATTTCCTGTAATAAAAATTTTATTTTCATCCACTCCTTCTTTAAGTAAATTTTCTTTTGCCCTTTTCGTTGGAGCAAAATAAAGATCTGCTAAACAATCGGTTAATCTTCTATTCATTTCTTCAGGAAAAGGATTAAACTTATCCTTTGTCCTTAATCCTGCTTCCACATGTCCAATTTTTATCTTTAAATAATAGCCCGCAAGACTGGCTAAAAAAGTTGTTGTAGTATCACCCTGAACTAAGATAATATTCGGTTTTTCTTTCTTTAGCACTCTTTCCAATTTTCTTAATCCTTCCACTGTAATATCAAATAAACTTTGGTTATCTTTCATAATATTCAAGTCATAATCAGGCTCTATTTCAAATATATTTAAAACCTGATCCAGCATTTCCCGATGTTGAGCTGTTACACATACTATAGTGCTTAGCTCATTACTTATAGTTTTTAATTTTAAGATAATTGGTGCTAATTTAATCGCCTCTGGTCTCGTTCCAAAAATCACTATTACTTTATGCATTGTTATTAGTTATTTGTTATTCATTATTGGTTATTTGTTGTTTTCTTTTGGAAAGATATTTAATATAGCCATTCAAAAGAGCAAGTCCTATAATTAATTTAATACTCTCCTCGTATTCTTCTTCTCTTATAAAACCTTCATCTAAAGAACAAATTATTTGGTCTTTTACTCATATAAAGAGCCTCGTGAATGTCGACAAAATTGGATATTTTCCTGATAATGGTATCGGCCAAATCCTTCAGCAATATTATGAGTTATGGATCTTGCTGCTCTAAGCATATCATTTATCAACCGAAATTTTTTCTTCGGCAGGATATTTCGAAATTAATTTTGTTATATATCGCCTTACATCCCGACATGCTCTCCAACAGTCTAGTTCTTCAAAACTTTTAAAACTCTCTTTCATCCTTTATCCTTTACACCTTAATTTTAAAACACACTAATAACAATTAACCAATAACAAATAACTATTTTGGAAGAAAATCGCGGACTGCTGAAGAAATTCCTGGACCAAATTCCGCGCATGCATCGATTTTATTCCAATTATCTTTAAACCATTTAATAGTTCTTCTTATTCCCTCCTTAAATTCCATTTTAGGTTCATAACCGATTAATTTTTTCGCTTTTTCTATAGAGGCTAAGAGTCTTGTTTTCGTATCCCACTTCCGTCTTGCCACAAATTTAATACCTGCTTTATTTCCTGTAAGTTTATTAATTAAATTAGCCAAATCTATAATTCTAATCTCTTTACTTGAAGCTAAATTCATTGCCTCTCCAATAGCGGATTCATAATATCCAGCTCGTAATAATCCATCTACTAAATCACCTACATATGTGAAATCCCTCGTTTCTTCACCTGTCCCAGTTATAGGAAGCGGTAACCCTTTCATTGCCCAATAAATAAAATTTGGTATAACATTCCTATATTGTCCTGGAACTTCTCCGGGTCCATAAGAATTAAAAAATCTTGTTTTTACAATTTTTAAACCATAATGATGCCAGAAGAAATTACAGTAAAGCTCACCAAGCATTTTAGTAATTTGATAAGGAGTACTTAAATCCATAGACATGAATTCTTCTTTTAAAGGTAAAGGCGCCTGACTTCCGTAGATAGAGCAACCAGAAGAAGCATATATAAATTTTTTAACTTTACAAAAATTAGAATATTCAAGGACTTTCAAAGTCCCAAGTCCATTTACCATAATATCTTTTTCAGGATAATCAATTGAATTTTGATTTGCAAAAAACGCTGCAAGATGAAATACAATCTCAGGCCTTTCCTGAAAAACTCTCTTTAAAGCAATATCATCTATTATACTTCCTTTAACAAACATCACATTTGGAGCAGAAAAAATATTCCATTCATAACCAGATGAAAGGTCATCAAAGACAATAACAAGTTTTGCTCTCAGCTCTGATAATGCCCTGGTTAAATTACTGCCTATTGCTCCAGCTCCACCTGTAACCAAAATTATCTTATCTTTATAATATTCTTTGTAATCCATAATAGCCTCCATTTAAAGATTTGAAAGAAGGGCTAAATACTTCTGAACGCATTTCCTTCTATCAAAGTGCTTTTCTGCATATCTCCTTCCCTTCTTTCCCATATTTTCAGCTAAATTTCTCTCTTTATAAATCTTTAGAATTGCTTCAGATAATTCATCAAGATCACCGGGGTTAATAAAGAATCCGCATTCTGCTTCCTCAATGATTCTTTTCGCATCACTTGCTGGATTTGCAATACAAATCACAGGTCTTCCTACAGCCATAATACATTGAAGTTTACCTGGAACAACAGGAGTTTTTAAATTTTTATTTAATGTCACAAGACAGATGTCCGATGCTTGAAGCATTTCCTTATACAAATTAGGTGATTGGTGGGATAATAATCTAACATTTGTTAATTTTTTCTCTACCACAAACCTTTCAATGACTGGACGTGCTATCCCATCTCCTGCAAAGACAAATATAATATTAGAATAATTACGAAGTTTCTCTGCAATTTCTATAATCTCTTCTAATCCCTGTGCAAAACCCATTGTCCCTGCAAAGGAAACAATGAAAGCATTGTCTAAATGGTTAATCTTGCGCCACCCATTTAACTTTTCACCAGGCTTTAAGATATCGAGATCTATCCAGTTCTCAACTACATGGACCTTCTGTGATGGTGCTCCTCTTTTTACCAGAAAATTCCTATTTCCTTCTGAATGAACAATTATAGCATGAACTTTTTTATAAATATATAACTCCATCCATTCAGCAAGTCTAATAAGAAATCTATTTCTTAAAAGTCTAAGGTCAATCACAGTTTGTGGATATATATCCTGTACATTCACTATTACTTTTCCTCTCCAGATTTTACTAAAAATATATCCTGAAAGCGCCAGAGGTAGAGGAGGAGAATAAACAATAATAAAGTCATATTTTCCCAAAAATATACCACTCACAAGAAAACTAAAAGAGGTCCACAAATGATCTAAAGCCCTTGCTAGTGGAATGTGTTTTGGAGCAGGAAGACTTTTAATTCGATAAATTTTAATTCCATTTTTGCTTTCTTTATTAAAGAAAATTCCTTTTCTTTGTTTTACCCCAGAAGCTAAATATCGTTCAGGTATTCTTGTAAGGACTGATACACTATAACCTTGATTTTGTAAATCTTCAGCAAGCTCGGAAAAAAGTCTAGCAGCAGAGTTCAATACTGGGGGAAAATCCTGGACTAATAAAAGAACTTTCATTACTGGTTTATGTGTGAATGAGTGAATGGGCAGATGAGTGGTTAAAAATATTATTTACTTTTTGCTTTTCAGGTATTTAATAAAGTTTATCAATCTTTTTCTGATAGTTTCTATGTCCTCAAAAAGTTTAGCATTCTGAAAAAATCCTAATTTTCTCGCTATAATGCATTGAGTTTCCAATTCTGAAAAGGAACCAAGCGCTACATAAAGAAATCTTAAAAATTCCTTATTACTTAGCCTTGCAGCTCCTTCCGCGATGTTTGAAGGAATTGAAACGGCCGTCCTCTTCATCTCAAACCCTAGACCATACTTTTCCTCTTTTGGAAATTCTTCTACAATATCATATACATTTTTAACAAGCTCAATACTTTCTTTCCATATGTTTAAATATGTTTAAATCCTTATGTGTTTTCATTTCCCTTTATGCCTCATCCACTCATATACTCATTTACTCTTACACTTCTGCATTCTTTTAAACTTTTTTCAATCGCAAACGTTGTTAATGTAGTATAAACATATTCTTCAAAAGAAACTGGATTTTTTTCTTTTTTAATTGCTGACATTAAAACTTCCATTTCTTTTCTATGACCTCTATCTATTCCAAACCAGTTTTTAATTTTTTTCTTCTCGCCTTTATAGATAAACTCAGCTTTTCTAAAATTATCAATCACTCCTACTGCACCTCCACCAAATATTTCTACTCTTTCCCTTGTATATCTTTTATCTCCTGACGCAATGTAGAGAATTGAGCCAATTGCACCATTTTGCATTTTTAATATTATAGACACATTATCACTTTCTTTATAAGCTCTTGATTCAAGATTTTGAGCAAATACTTCCACTGGCAAGGAATCTGTAAAATATTGAATTAAATCAATAAAGTGACATACTTCTCCAATTATTCTTCCTCCTCCATTTTCTGGGTCGTGAACCCAATGCTCTGGTGGAACATAACCCGCATTTATAGTTATATGAATCGAAAGCGGTTCTTGAATTTGCCTAAATTTCTCTCTAAGCCAGACTGAGAAAGGAGAAAACCTTCTATTAAATCCCACCATTAAAATTGGTGAATAGTTATTGGTTATTTGTGATTGGTAATTGGAAATGATTTCTTTAAGTTGTTCTATATTAATGCATAAAGGTTTTTCGACAAAGATATTTTTGTTTGCTTTTAGTGTCTCTATAATAAAATAAGCGTGAGAGTCATGTCTTGTCATTATAAAGATAAGATTTATTTCTTTATCATTTAAAATTTCTTTATAATTAGTTGTAAAATATTTGAAACCAAATTTTTTAGCAACATGTTGTGCTTTATATCCTGTAGCTGTTGCAACTCCTTTTAATCTTACATTTTCCATTTTCTTTAGAATCGGAAGAATTGTTCCAGTAGCAAAAACGCCAGCACCAATCACTCCAACCGTAACAACATCAGTCTTCATTCTAAGTGTTAGAGGTTCTTTGACTTTCTTTTCTACCTTAATCTCATATTTTCTAACATTAATCCAATCACTAACACTAATGCTATCATCTAACACTTCCTTAGAAGGGTATTGAATTATTACTCCAAGAAAGGATTCTTTTCCTTTTAAAATCATTTCATAGGCTTTTAAAGCATCATCTATTTTGAATCGATGTGTTATTAATTTTTTTACATTAACATTTCCTTTTGCAATTTGATGCAAGAATTCTTCCATATTTCTTTTTGCAGTCCATCTTGCATAGGCATAGGGATAATCAATGTTTTTTTCTGTATAAAGTGGGTCAAAAATTCCGGGCCCCCATGCTCTTGATACACAAAGCTCAAGTTCTTTCTCAAAGAATATTTTTCTCGGAATTTCAAGACCTACAAGACCGCTTGCTATTATCTTTCCTCTTTCCCTTGCGACCTCTGCGGAGATTTCCAGAGGCTCATTACTTTTTGTCGCTGCCATTATAATCACAGAATCAAAGCCTTGAGGCGCAAATTCTCTCGCAGAATTTATAACATCAACTTCTCTTGAAACTACACCTCCTCCTGCACCATTCTCAATCGCCATTTTTACCCTCTCTTCAGAAATATCTATTCCAAAAACATGACATCCATTAGCCTTTAAAAGTTGAACAGTAATCTGTCCTAAAAGACCCAGACCTATAACAGCAACTCTGTCACCAAGAGAAGGATTTGCAAGTCTCACTGCTTGAAGAGCAATACCTCCAAGAGCAGCAAACGCTCCCTCCTCGAAACTAATATAGTCATTAGTTAATCGGCTGTTGATTATTGGTTTATTTTCTCTATTAACATGGCGTTTAGGGAGGTGGACGCATAAATTAACTGGAACACACACAATTTCAGCATGGGAAGCATAACTGCTTCCTGCACATGCTATCTTATCACCTTTTTTAAAACTTTCCACTCCTTCTCCTACATCCAAGACAATTCCTGCACATGAATACCCCAGAGGAACTGGAATATCGAGTTTTGCCATAACCGCCTTATATGTCTCCATAATTCCCTCTGCCTTTAATTTTTTAATAACTTGCTTAACAAGGTCAGGCCTCGCTCTCGCTTTTCCCAGCAAACTTTTCTTAGCTATTTCAAGCATATATTTTTCAGTTCCTACACTTACTAGAGAAGTCACATTTTGTACCAATACAAAACTTCTCTTTAATGCAGGAGGCGGAATCTCAACTAGCTGAATCTCACCCGTCTTGTAATTTTGAATTATTTGTTTCATCGTTTAATCTCTTACTTTATTTACATTCTAAAATATAAAATTTCTTCTTGATTATCTTTATTATGGCTTTCTCTGTCTCCATATTATCAGTAAAGTGCGAATCTGACCAGCACTTACACCGCTGGAGGTAGATCGGCATCAGTATCTCGGTCAGTTGTAGCTTAACCATTTTGTAATTCTAGATGACCTGTTTCATTGATTCCACCATTCTAAGAAATGATCGCAGATCGTAAAGTACGCAACCTCTATCCCTAATCTTCTCCTACGCTTGCGCTGCCTCCTGCTTGATTACGAACCTCCACCTAACCCACCAATCAAAGTAATTTCCCGTCGACCGTCTAAAACTCTATACCTAAATGTACCAATTATTGAGGGTATTCCCCGTCATGCTTTTCAAGACCAATGTGTTCAAGTGTCAAGTTTATAAGTTACATGTCAAAGCTATTTGCAGCCGAGTCATTCTGTAGGAAATCTTCCTGAATGACCGTTAGGTTAGGATTATTCTCAAAATAAAAGTACAAAATCGTAAACAGAAACCATATAGGCAGCTTTAGTAAGAATAAATGGTGACAGTGAGTTACCCTCCCTTATTGAGGATATAAAAGTACATTCTTACGACGTGTCGGTAAGTAAAGTCATACTCAATATCCCTATTTGAGCGTCCTCCAAAAACACGAAAGCTCTTCGTACTCTCTCACGCATATGGACTTTAAGAAGACCACCGGAAATAAAATCAGTTTTGCATCACCTGCCCCGGAGACGCTGCCATACGGGCCTTGACAATGACTTTACTTAGGGATCTACTCAGACCAGAGTTTGCTAACCAATTTCTTCTTACCATCCCCAATTTGTACTTCTCTATGCCCGAATTGACCAAGAAACCACATTTCGCACAGCCGGGCTTGAGTGCCAAAAGTGGCGTATCGACTACTTCTAACTGCTCCGTCTTGCAGCTTTGTAGAATCTATTTCAATATCTTGCCTCCTCAACCCTAACAGTTGATGTTACGAGTCAGACGTTTATAGAGTTTGTAGTGACCCTCGACACACTGATCCAAACTGAAGTTCTCTTGCACTGCCCTTCTTGCGTTCAGACCAATTGCTCTAGCTATTTCCCGGTTTTGTAGAAGTTGAATAATATACTTAGCAAGAGCATGTGTATCTCGAGGGGGAACGAGAAAACCGGTTCGTCCATGGTCTATTTGCTCGGCAACACCACCTACATTTGTCGCTACAACTGGCCGTTCCATAGCCATAGCTTCGAGGATGGCTATGGGAGTCCCTTCTTGCAATGAGGCCATAGCAAAAACATCGAAGGTGCTCAACAACTCTCGAACATCGTCTCGACCACCTACAAATTTTACAATATGTTTAAGGCCTAGCTTAATAACTTCTTTGTGGAGATAATTGGCATAATGGGTTTGCGTGGAAGGAGTAGGACCTACAATGATAAGTCGTACATTTGAAATGTGATGTACTACTTTAGCCATTGCTCTAATGAGGTATTCGTATCCTTTTGCAGGATTTATATTACCGACAGATCCAACGATGCCCCCATCTGGGGTAGCTCTCAGTTCTTTGCGGAGCTTGACAGTTATCTCTAAAGGAACTTTGTGAGGAGCAAAATAGCTAGTATCAACAGGTTCATGTAAAATAGTTACCGAGGAGTATAACACTTTATCGCCAAAGTAATAATATTTAGTGCGTTCCGAAACTAAAACTATTTGTGAAGCAAGTTTTTTAACTAAAGGCATAAGTGCTCTTACAGCCATTTGAGGATAATGGTTCCCAATGAGATGCCAAAGAAGGGGCAATTTAGATAGACGTGCGGCAATACCTGCTTGTAAACCCAAAAGGCCATTTACGTGTATTACATCTACCCTACTTTTTTTCATAACCTTGCGAAGAGCAAGCACAGTACTTAAGAATGAAGTCGCCCAATTTATATCGGATATGGTCGCTTTAATTCCTCGGGGTAGTCGAGGATAGGTTAGACTTATTTGATGAACCTCAAACCCTTCAGAACTAGCCCGGACATGAAATTCGCCCTCTGCCCGGGGGGTTACAATAACAGTTTCTACGCCTCTGGAGCGTAATTCCTTGGCCACCTTTAAAATCCGAACCTGAACCCCTCCCATCCTATTGTCCATAACCACGTTCAATACACGCATTGTCAATACCTCCTTATTTTGCTAAGATTGAAGTTCAATTCTTTTGTTACTCAAAGAGTACAATCCATAAAAACTATCCTTAGCCCTCTCTCTAGCTATAGATGTGGATAAGTTTGCTCGAAACTTATTTGGATCTTTCGATAGATTGTTTAAATATTTACCGAATGCTCCTGTAAGAATTTCTTCTATTGATATAATAGCATGAGCAGGTAGACCAATATATTGAGCTAGTGCCTGACACTTTGGATGATAACCAATCATTAATAAAGGAATATCACAAAGATAAGCAAATAGAGATGAATGGAAACGCATTCCTATGAAGGCATCGCAAGTGGCAACTTGGGATAGCATTTTTATAGGATTAGGATTATAAGGGATTAATTCTACACGCGCAGTTGGTTGTAATCGCTTATATAATAATTTTGTGATTGTGACATCGTCCTCTTTCGATTTACCTCTGAAGACAAAAAGGCGGATTATCCTTTTATCATTTTCTCCAAGCCATTTGTTCAGTTCTTTAGCAATCTCATGTATAAACAAGAGATCTTTTTTCTTATTACCACAATAAATCTCAAAAAACGGCAAAATAGAAACTCCAAAGATTATATTTTTTCTACCATCTCTAGTTTGAGCTATGTTACTGTTAGATTGAGGTTGAAGCAGAGCAGCAAGATCAAATGCCAATGAAGTTTTATGCTCTAAACCTAGCGATTTTAACACCTCATAAGATTCTCGCTCTCTTACACTTATATAATCTACTAGTTTGCAAATTAATTTTGCTAAAAATTTACCCCAACTTGTTGAAATTGGGCCAATACCTATACTAAGAAGGTAGACTTTCTTCCTCAAAAGTTTGCATCCTAAAAAGAAGGCAAACATCCTAGTTAAAATCTTAAGATACCTAATGTTTCCTTGATAGTCCTGAATGTGAGTGCCCCCACCCAATATAATAGCTTGCGAGCGCAAAGTCTCCAATAATACCCTTCTTACTTTTAAATCCACAAATTTAGTCGAGCTTTTAAGTTCTGAAGGTACATGTATAGGCCTTGATGTAAGCACTATAAATTGAGCATAAGGAAATAGATTATGAAGTCCTTGTAGAAGACCGTATATCATTGCATCGTCACCTGTATTTTTGCAGCCGTAATAGCCGAAAATTAAAACTCGCTTTATCATTATTTAACTCTTTCCTTTCTGTTTTCTTTTAATATAAATATATTTGTTCTTTTCCAGTTCGTTTCAAAAAAGTTTGACAATCATTCTTTTCTAATCGCTAATCTCTCCTTGGTAATCTAACATACCCATAGACCGTTACTAAGCCTATCAAAACCCAAAAACTTTCTATACCAAATAAGTTATCATAATACAAATTAGCTGCCATCAATGCAAGAAGACTCGATAGAAGACCGCTTCCAAGAGCAGAAAGATGGTCTGGAATTTGCGGGTTACTTATTTTTCGAATACTCTGTATTGAAATTAATATTAAAAATGTAGTTACAGGAAAAAAACCCATTAACCCTAATTCACTGAGAATAGTAAGATAAAAGATATGGGTAGTAGAAGCATCCCTTCGGTAGCCATATTCAAATTCAAAATTAGCTAGTCCTATTCCCAAAATAGGTTGATTTAAGAATGCTCTAACTCCGTTACGGGCTCTCTCTATACGGTCAAAAAGTCCGGTTGATAAACGAGCGTGGAGGAAATCTGAGTATTTAATAATACCTTTATCAAATAGTCCAACATTTACTAAACTTAAGAATAAAATAATAAAAAAGCATCCAAAGAAAGCATATTTCATAAATAGGCTTGTAGTGATATTTCTATGCAATCTAGTTAGTACTAATCCTCCTATCCCTAAACCGAAAAGAGAACTTCTAGAAAAAGTGAAAAGTAGTCCGAAAAAAGAAACAAAGATATATAGCAACAGAACAATCTTAATGGCAAATTTCCTTTTCTTTTGTTTATAATAAAAAAATAAACTTAAAGAGATTAGTATGATTGATGTTAGAAAATAACCGAAAAAATTTGGGTCAGTAAAGCTCCCTATGACTCTAGGTAAAGAAATATCAGCTGAAACTCTCGCATAAATTTGTGCTAATTTGGGGAGATAGATAAAGTTACTAAAGGGAAGAATAGGAACATCATGGTGAAAAAACCAGTACATAAGTTGATACCCTCCTAACAGTAGAGGGATAATTCCAGAAGCTAAGTAAGCATAACTTAAAATAACAATCCTACGTTTGGTAGAAATAAGAAATGTCATAGAAACAACCAGAATTAATCCGATCAAATGGTTCAAAAAAAAGATCGGGGCAAGACTTTTCTGCTGAGGATAAGATCGAATAAGGCCTATAGCATAAGCTATTCCTATTAAAAACATTAATAATAGTACTAATTTAAACCTTAAAATATAATTATCAATTTGACTTCCTTTGAGGGCTATTCCTAAAATTCGAATAGAAAGGCTTATGACTAAGAAGATAAAAAACATTCGAAATATACTAATATTGAAATCCCAAGGCGTTTTAACACGATAGACATATAATGATGAAGACAGAATAAGTATGACGAGGAGCCAAAATGGCTCTATCCATAAGGAGAATAGAACTCCCATAATAAGAATAGTAAGAATAAGACCCGTAAAAAAAGAGATCCCAATAAGGATTCCTAATATAATACTAATACATACAATTAAGAGCCACAAAAGAAGCTCTTTCTTTCTCAAAGAGCCAGTGATATAATTATTATCCATATTTTTCAACAAATACCCACTTTATTTCTTATATTCTCCGCTAATTATTTGTTCTAATTGTAAGAGATCATTCCTAACTATTTCGTTTTTTAATCTTCCATCTTTTAACGCAGCATTAATGGCCTTTTTTATCCCTAAAACATCGATTTCTCTTCCCGCTCTTTTTGCAAGTTGTTTAAGATCCCAAGGTTTAATTATTTTTCCATATAGGAAAAATAAAATATACCAAGAGCTCCATAGAATAGGATGGAAATTTTGCCTCATAAAAATAATTTTAGAAAGATATCCATTATAAAAATGAATAGGATTAAATTTCTCATAACTCCTCCCACGTTTGTGGAAAATAATAGAATTAGGAACATAAAAAAGCTTATATCCTTTTCTTCGAACTTTTAAACAAAAATCATAATCTTCTGTACCTAAAAAATATCTCTCATCTAAAAGACCTACTTTTTCAAATACTTCGGTCTTAACTAACATCATACATCCAGAGACAAATCCAACCTCCTTAGGTTCATTATATTGTCCTCTATCAATGTCCCCTGCCCCATAATGAACACATCCCCCTTTGATTAAGCTGATCTTTCCCCCTGCATACCATATTCTTTTAGGCGTATTATAGTAATAGATCTTGCCACCCACAATTCCAATCTTTTCATTTTTTTCAGCTTCTTTAACTAAGGGTTCCAAAAAATTTTTATCCACCACAGTGTCATTATTCAACAATAATATATAATTAACTTTTTTCTTAAGAGCATATTTAATCCCCATATTGTTTCCTTTTGCAAATCCGAAGTTTTCTTCATTTCGAATGAATATATGGTGAAAAAACTCCTCCTTCAATCTCTCATAAGAGCCATCTGTAGAGCCGTTATCGACAACAATGACTTCATAATTTGGATACGTTATCTTTCCTAGGGATTCCAAGCACTCTTTCGTATCTTCATAGTTATTCCAATTAAGAATTATAATTGAAATCTTTGGAGTCATCTTTGCCTTTTTCCTATTCGTCACATATATCCCAAATCTTTCAATTTTTGCCGTAATGCCTTTTCTTCCTTTTCTGTTAGTTTCCCCCCAATCTGGTTTATTCTTTGAAGGAAATCATTATTCCATCGATTTGAATGTTTTTTTAGATATTCATAGTTAAAAATCTCTTTCAATATTCGCCCATCAATTATTTTTGGAATCGGTAAATTAAAGAAATAGAGTAACGTGGGAGTAATGTCACAAATCTGAATTTTTTTTTCAATTATGATATTAGCTATATCAGGACCGTTCGCAATGAAGATTCCATTCATTCGGTGAGAACCTGTATGTCTTAGTGAATAAGGTCTTTGTTCAAACAATTCCCCTTCGAATTGGTCTTTCAACATCACGCATCGCCAATTATTAATTTCTATAAGTAAATCAGGTCCTGTACTTTCTCCACTGAAGGTCCAAGTTTTGACTTTTAGGCCATGTTGATTTCCCCATTCTTTCAATTTTGCTCTAATTTCAGCAATCAATCTTTCCCGTGCCTGTGGAGTAGTAACAAGGCAGGAGTTAATATAAATTCCCCCCATTGGTATTGTATGACCAGGATCAAAGGCTACACTTTTGTCGAGATCAATTTCATCCAAAACATTGACCGAGAGATTACTTATTATCTTTCGACCCCGTTCATAAAGTCCAGGGAATAGCCTAACTAACGTAATCTTCTTTGCGATTGCCTTTAAGAACATGTAAGCTCCTCCTTTAATTAAATTCAAAGTCTTCCTACGCTGCTTCTTCCTCAAAAGATACCCTTCATGTTCCAACCAAGCATTAAGTTTAAAAACTTGATCATTAAGGCCAAAGCCATGATCAGAGAGAACAATTATGTTAACTTTATCTCCAACAATCCTATAGAACTGACCAATAACTTCATCAATTTTCCCCCAAAATTCCTTGAAAGCTTGTTTATATTTCTCACTATTCTCTCCTTCGTGTAATAGATGTTTTTCATCAATGTGTCTCCACATGAGGTGTTGTAGCCAATCAGTTTCCGAAAATACTACCCAGAAGAAATCCCATTTTTCTTTTGTCAATAAATATTCGGACACCTTTACTTTTTTATTAAATACTCTATATAAATCCTTTATAAAAAGATCGGTATCATTGTATTTAGGATCATGATAAGGAATAGTTATTTCATACTCTGCACCTAAAATTTTATTTAATTTTTGTTTCAATTTTTTAGGATATGTAAATTCTTCGTCTGGTGAAGACCCTAATCCCGAAATCATATATCCATTTATTTTATAGGGAGGTCGGAGTAATGGATAATTTAAAATTATGACTCGTTTTCCAATTGAGCTCAAATAGTCCCAAATTGAACGTCCAGCAAAATCTTTAGAATTGATTGCTCGAAGTCGGAATCCGTTCATTTCTCGCTTTAAAAAATCAAAAAATCCTGTCTTTCCTGGATTCAATCCTGTAGCTAAGGAAAGCCAGGCTGGCCCACTTATTGGCGGAATGGTACTCTGTAAGGAGCATGAGACTCCATTTTCAATAAGTTTTTTCAAATTGGGCATCCAGCCTTCTTCCATTAATGGATTAAGGACATCAAAGGTTGCACCATCGAGACCGATAATTAGAACTTTTCTATTCATTAATTAATCCTTAAAATTGATAATCTTAGCTTTAATTTTACCGAAGACTTTATAATCTAAACTGTCTAAGCTTTGAGAATAGTAGACTCCTATCACATATATTATAGTTAATAGCCCTATTAATCCAATCAATCTAACGATGTTCAGCTCATTTAATTTATAGGACAAAAAATATATTAATATTCCTGAAAAAATAGCAATTCCTGCGTATTTAATATGTTTTAAAGTAAAGGGTTGCATTCGATATAATACATATATTTCTATTAATCCTGCTAATCCTCCAATAGTTATGGAACTCGAAGTGGCAATAGAAGCACCAACTATTCCATACCTGGGAATTAAAAAATAATCTAATCCTACATTAGTTCCTAACATAATTAATGAATTTAACATTAATAATTTAGTATTTCCGAAACCTTCTAAAGTCATTCCTTCGGGGCCAATTGAAGAATTTAGAAATCTTCCTGCTGCCAAAATATATAACGCAGTTGGCGCAAATAGATAGCTTTTAGTAAAAAATATTCTCACAATATTTGAGCCAAATATTAAAAGAGTTAATAGTCCCAACCCATTTATTATAAAAATCCATTTAGAAACCCTTTTGTATGTTTCTTTTATTTCTTTAATATTTTTTTCAGCAATTAATTCCGAAATCACTGGCTTATAAATATGTGCAAAAGATTGAAGAACTAAAGCTAATATTGTTACTAAATAAATATATATTCTATATATTCCTACTTCAGATGAGGATCGATAATAACCTAAAAATAAAAAATCTATCTGACCTAAAAAAAGCAATATAATACTATTAATACTTAAAGGCCAAGAGTATGATATAATTTTTTTAAAAGGAAGCGGAGCCTTTTTTATTTTTGAAAAAAAAGGTAAGATTTTCTTCTTTAAAAAATAATATGCCATGAAGGAAGCCCCAAATAGAGAAATGATGTACATACAAGTCCAACCAATCAATCTATATCCAAAGACAAATATTATTAAACCCAAAATTATTTTTAAAAGAGATTGAGCAAATTGTTGAATATAAATACGATAACGGAGCTCCTTGAGTCCTACAAAGGTAAAAGAGATTATTTGCATAAAGGTTAAAAGAGGGATACTTAAAATCATAATTTTCAATATAATTGATAAATTTGGTTTTTTAAAAATATAATTTGCAATAAAGTCCGAACTTAAGAAAAAAATTATTCCTATTATAAAACTTAAAGAAAGGGTAATTTTAAGAACATTGTTGATTAGTGTCTTAACTTTTCCTAACTCTCCAGTAGTTTTGTAGAAAGGAATAAACCGATCAAGCGCCTTATGCATTCCAAGTAATACGAAAATTAAAGAGACATTAATAATGGACTGAGCTAAAACAAACGTTCCATATTCTTCAGGAGCTAAGAATCGTGTAATAATAATCAATAAAACATAGTTTAATACCATTCCAATTACGGAACCAACAAAGTTAATTCCTGATTCTTTAACAATTTTAAATAAATTGTTCATTTTATTCTCTTAAATTAACTTTATACTTCCCTTATCCCCTAATATGAAACAGTATGTTCTTGGCCTTGAATCTCCTTTCATCAATTGAACAGATTTTCCTAATATACTCTTCTCTATTCTTGTCTCTATATCAATGATTTTACTTTTTTCCATAATTATTGAATATTGTATTTCGCTATTTTTTATATGGCAATCATAATAAATTGAAGTAAAAGGTCCAATATAACTATTCTCAATTATTGTATTTTCTCCAATTATTACAGGCCCAAGTATACTGCTTTTTAAAATCTTAGCTCCTTCCTCTATAATTACTTTCCCTATTATTTCTGAATCTTTGTCAACCTCACCTTTAATTTTCGATTCTTTAGAATTGATTATTTGTTCCAATACTAAGCGATTTGCTTCTAATAAATCCTCTGGTTTTCCTGTGTCCTTCCACCAGCCTGTAATTTCACTAAATCCAATCTTATATCCTTTATCAATTAAATATTGATGTGCATCTGATATCTCAAGTTCTCCTCTCCAGCTTGGTTTTATATTATTCACTGCTTCAAATATATGATGGTCATAAAAATAAATTCCTGTCACAGCAAAATCACTTTTTGGAACTTTTGGCTTCTCCTCCACTCGAACAATTCTTCCATCTTTAATCTCTGGAACTCCAAATCTCTGTGGATCCTTTACTTTTGCTAATACTAAATGGCAATTATTTCCAGATTTTTTAAATTCTTCTAAAAATCTTTTAATTCCTCCAACAATCACATTATCTCCAAGATAAAATACAAAAGGCTCATCTTTTATAAAATCTTGTGATACTTTCACCACATGTGCTAATCCAATTGGAGCTTCCTGGATTATATATGTAAATGAAGCACCCCATCTCTCCCCGTTTCCCAGAGCCTCCTTAATCTCTTCTCCTGTATCTGGATTTATCACAATTCCAATATCTTTTATTCCTGCATCAATCACAGCTTCTATTGCATAATGAATCATTGGTTTATTAGCTATTGGAATAAGATGTTTGTTATTAGTATGAGTTATAGGTCTTAACCTTGTCCCTCTTCCTCCTGCTGTTATTAAAGCTTTCACTCCTTTCTCCTATTATAATAAAGTTGATAAAATTTTTTGTATTCCAAGGATTTTTCTTTAATTTTTCTCCACCATTCTTGATTCTCTTTATACCATTTTACTGTCTTCTCAAGTCCAATTTCAAAATCTATTTCCGGTTTCCAGCCTAATCCTTTTATTTTATTCCAATTTAATGAATATCTTCTATCATGTCCTAATCTATCTTTTGTAAATTTAATCAAGTCCTTCGGTTTATTTAAAATCTCTAAAATCTTGTTAGCCATCTTAATATTTTGAATTTCTTGAGAAGCTCCGATATTGTAAACTTCTCCAATTTCTCCTTTTTCGATTACTAAATCTATGGCTCTACAGCAGTCTTCAACATAAAGCCAATCTCTTACATTTTTACCATCTCCGTATAAGGGAAGTGGTTTGTCCTCTAATGCATTAGTAATAAATAATGGTATTGCTTTCTCAGGATATTGATATGGACCATAATTATTGGATGGTCTAACTATTATAATAGGCACTCCATAGGTATTATGATATGCAGAACATAGTCTATCTGCTGAAGCTTTACTTGCAGAATAAGGATTTTTAGGATTTATAGGGTCAGTTTCTTTGAAACTAACACCTTCAGGAGCAGGTCCATAGACTTCATCTGTTGAAACATGTATAAATTTTTCCACATTTTTGTTTTTGCGGAGTGATTCAAGTAAAATATAAGTTCCATAAATATCTGTTTTTATGAAAGAATCAGCATCTATTATAGACCTATCAACATGAGTCTCTGCTGCATAATGAACAATAATATCTGATATATTAAAAAGTATATTTGTAATCTTTTTATCCATAATATTGCCTATAACAAAAACAAATTTTTGTTTTTTCAAAATTTCTAAAACTTTTTCTTGTAATTCATTCAGTCTTATTAAGGTTACTTTATAATCTTTTGTCTTGTACCTTATTCTTTCAAAATCATAATCGATTCTTTCTATTTCATAACTAAAATTCTCGTTCTCCCAATATCTTTTAACATTTAATATTGCTTCCTGCTCTAAAGGAAATATTATATTTTCCTCATTTAAAAATTCTTTCAAATTATCAAGATTTCCTGCATAAGTTAAAAAATCAAGAACTATTATCCTATCATTCAAATTTTTTAATTTTTGTCTCACAAATTCACTTCCCATAAAACCTGCACCACCTGTGACTAAAAATGTTTTTGCTTTTTTAAAACCCCGAGTTATAGAGTCAAGCATTTTTAATTTCCTTTCTCATATTTGAAATTGTTTTCTGCTTTATTTAAGGTTGGATAATCTTTATCTTTATCTGAAAGAATTGGATTTTTTACTGGCCATTCAATTTTAATTTCTGGGTCATTCCATATTATACCTCTCTCATATTGAGGTGAATACTCATTACTTGTTTTATAGAAAACAATTGCATACTCACTCAAGACACAGAACCCGTGCGCAAAGCCCGCTGGAATATAAAGTATGTTTTGATTCTCTTCAGAAAGGATAATTCCAATCCACTTTCTATAATAAGGTGAACCTTTTCTTATATCTACTGCTACATCAAATATTCTCCCCTTTACGCATCTTATGAGTTTTGCCTGTGCCATAGGATGAATTTGATAATGTAATCCTCTTAAAACATTCTTCTTCGAAAAAGATTGATTGTCTTGGACAAAATTTTCTCTTATTCCATTATTTTTAAATTCACTGTATTTATAACTTTCAAGAAAATAACCTCTTTCGTCTTCAAAAATAACCGGTTCAATTAGTACTATATCTGGAATTTTGAGTCTTTTAAATTTAAAAGGCATTTTAAAATTCTATTTCTGAATAATCACCTATTGATACTCTATAAGCTCTAAAGGAACTTTCTTTCTTTTGTAATTTTGCATATCTTCCTATCAAACTATCTTCAAGCCTGTCAATTTTTTTTATTTCAGCAAAATCCAGTATCACAGAATTTTGGATTACAGAATCTATTATTTTTACATTATTTCCTATGCTTGTATATGGTCCTATATAAGAACTTTCAATATAAGTATTTTTGCCAATTATTACAGGCCCTTTAATAGTAGAATTTTCAACTCTTACAGTTTCTTCAATTTTAACTCTTCCTGAGATTCTTGTATTTTCACCAATTTTGCCTTTTATATCGGTTTTTAAAAATTCATCGAGAACGATTGTATTTGCTTCCAATAAGTCATCCTTTTTTCCTGTATCAAGCCACCAACTTTGAAGTATTTTTGCAGTTACATTTTTACCCTTTTCTAAAAGTCCTTGAATAGCATCTGTGATTTCATATTCCCCTCTCCAGGAAGGTTTTAGTATATTTATTATTTCATGAATTATAGGAGTGAATATATATACTCCCACAAGCGCAAGATTGGAAGGTGGTTTTTGGGGCTTTTCTATGAGTTTTTTTACTTTTCCATAGGTATCTATTACTGCAACACCAAAAGAAGATGGATTGTCTACTTTTTTTAAAAGTATTAGGGCATCTGGTTTTTCTTCTAGAAAGATATTTACGAAAGAACATATTGATTCACCTATTAAATTATCACCGAGATACATTATAAAAGATGATTCACCCAGATATCTCCTACTTATTTTTACAGTATGAGCAAGACCAAGAGGTTTTTCTTGTAAAATAAATGTAAAATGATGTTTCCAAGGATTTTCATTTAAAGACTCTTTTATTTGCCTTCCTGTTTCAGGAGCTATTATTACACCAACATCGTTTATTCCAGCCTCTTTTAATTGGTCCATTACATAATGGAGAATCGGTTTATTTGCAATAGGGACGAGTTGTTTCGGAATTGTATGAGTAATAGGACGCAAACGAGTTCCCTTCCCCCCTGCTAGAACAAGTGCTTTCATTTTGACCTCCAAAAGATTATAGCTGAAGTTAAAATTCTAAATTGTTATGATCAATTTTAATCTCCAAATCCAAATAACCCAATTCTTTTAACTGATTCTTAATTATTTCTATGTCTTTTGGAGTGTAAGGCGTAAAGCGGAAAGTAAAGTGTTTTTCTTTCCCACAATAGTGTTCAGCAATTAGTACCTACGTATTTCCTTATTTATTTTTAACTCCTTATGATATCTTGCAATTTTTCATCTTCATTTTTCACTTTTTCGAAAAAATGAAATTCTCATTATTATTACTACACATACAAAAACTAACTTACTGTTTCTTCTTTTTTGCCATTAATAAAATTTCTAAATCCACCTTATCTTGCTTTCGTTTTGACTTTTTTTTATTTTTTATTAATTCATTTATTCCAATAAAAAATACTTTTTCTTTCCCATAACATCCTTCTACTTTACCTCGCCATACTTCTTCAAAAGTGCAGCCTTCAATTGAAGTTACAATATCTACTCTTACTGGTTCATATCCTAACTGGATAATTATACCTTTTTGCGTGAAATCATCTTCTTTTAGATTTAATTCTTCAAATCCAAATTCTTTAAGAGCTTTAAGGATTTTTTTTCCATTCTCTATGTCTGGCTCTACTAGTATATCCATGTCTTTTGTATATCTTGGTTTAGCATGGAAAGCAACTGCATATGCTCCAACAATACAGTATTTAACCTTATTTTTGTTTAATAATCTTAACAACTCTTCGTAGTCTTTCTCTACTTTCATTCTTTAAGTCCTTTTCAAATTTAATGATTTTAAAATAAGATTCTCTTAGAAATTGCATTATATTTAACCTTTCTGTGCTTGTCATATTTAGATAATAATTCTCATCAAATCTTTCTGCATCTTCAAATGAATATATTTTATTCACCCAAATCTTTTTCATAGATTATCTTCTTTTTTTAATTCTCCATCTCTGGTTTCTTATAGAAATTTTAGCATAGATTCTAATATTCTGATAATTCTGATAAGGGGTCAAGTCTCCCCATTTTCTTTCCCAAAATAGCATTTAGCGATTAGTACCCAAGTATTTTCTCAATTATTTTTAACTCCTTACGCTTTACTCTTCACGCTTTACAGAAAAAAGATAGGCTACCGCCCTTTAGTGAATTTTGTAATTTCCATTTTAATATAAATTTCTGCTTTTAACCTAAACTTGCTATTGTTGTCTGATTTCTGAGGTTGCTATATCATTATTTATGGATTCTTTTTAATATCAAATTTTTTTGGTTTTGTAAAGTGTAAATCTGATGCTTTATATTTCGAAATTTTAAATCAGAATCTTCTTAAAATTCTAAAAAATTAAAATCTTAAGAAAATTCCAAGAAAGAAATTATGATAGTCTAATACATTTTTTCTAATCGCTCTTTTATATAGAGCAAATCCTCCTCTAAAAGATAATTCTTTTTGTAAGTAATAATTAAAACCAAATTTTAAAACTCTTATGCTATATGTATAGTCTCTGTCAAATATATAGTCCTCATAGGAAAACCAAGGTTGTAATTTAATTTTTGAAATATAAAATGAAATCCGTCCCAATTTGGCTGTATAGTCCAATAATAGTTTCTCAGTGAGGTCATTCCAGATTACGTAACTACTTTCTAAGTTTATTACTATTGGGCCCAATACTCTCTCTATAAATATATCAAAGGTATGATTCTCAGATGGGTTATCTACTATTTTATCTTTATCTGTATCATAAAAATTTAAGTCTCTGTCATAGCTATATCCTAATGAAAAGGTATTTTTACCAAAATAAAATCCTCTTTGAAAATAACCAGGTTCTGCTCTACCAAAATTTAGCTGGAGTCGCGCAACAAATCTACCTTTCTTTGAAAATGGTTCTTTTGCTGAATAGAATCCATTGAGAAAAGAAGAATAATATTTTATATGAAAATTTTTTGTTAGCGAATATTTACCCCATATATATAGTCCTTGATCAGGATATATTGTTCCAAAAGCATAAATTGTATATAAATAGGTGACTGGTCCTATATAGGTATAATGTCCTGCTCTATGAGCAGAAATTATATTAAAATGATATGAATCATAAAGAGCAAATCGGGAAGTAGGGGCATAATCTTTTCCTACTCTTATATGAAAAAAAGGAGAAAATCTTATGTCAAACCATGTCCGTGAAGGCCTTAAGACAAGGCTCCCTGTTCCAAATCCATAATCACCTTTAACTCTTATCATAAAAGTAATTTTCTTATAAAGATTGCCATGAACTCCGAGAATTATGTTTCTTAAAGTAGAACCATAATTTTTAGTTTCATTATATTCATAAAAATCTGTAAAGAAATGAATTGCTCCGTCAACTTTTAGACTCAATTTTTGTTTTGCCTGCTTTTTAGCAAATATTGGAAGTTTACACATAAGTAAAATTATTAATGCAATAAGTAAAAATGTTTTAAATTTCATTTTTGACACCCTCCAAATAATTCAAATCTTTTGAAAGAATGGTAGAATAAAAATGATTTGGAATTATTAAAAGATTTAATTAACTAACTTTTTGTTTCTCAATATATTCAATGAAAAAGGCTAAAATTGTGAAAATCATTAATCCTAATATACCAGCAATTAAAATATTCAATTTCTTTTTTGGAGAGACAGGATTAATAGAAGAGGTTGGTTCCTTAACCAATTGAGCATAATCCATTCTTCCTTTTCTTTCATTTAATAACTCAATTTCATTTCTAATATTTTCAATCTCATTTTCTATTTTTTTAATTTCATTTTTCTCGTCATTAATTTGAGTATTTACAGTATCAATTTCTGTTTTTAATTTTTCAATTTGAGTATCTAATTGTTTTATCTCCTCTTCTTTTTCCTTAATTTCTAAATTTAAATTTTCCTGAGTTATTCTCTCATTGCTCAAACTCTCGTTTAAAATATTATAATACCTTAAATTGTTTTGAATTTCATTTGAATAAAGCAACATTGCTATTGCATCGTCACTTTTTCCTTCCCTTAATGCTTTTCTTTGTTCTTCTTCTATTTTACTAATTCTATCTTTCACCTCTTTCATCGCTTCTATAATATCCTTTTCTTTATCCTTTGAAATTTTAAGTTTATTTTTTAAAGCAATAATTTCTTGTCGTATTCTCTCTTTTTCGATTTCTTTTGATTGGATGTCTAATTTTTTTGATTTTATCTGATTTTGAAGAATTTTTATTTCATTTAGTCTATCTTCAATAGTTATTCTCTTATATTTTATTAAATTTTCTTTAGTCTTAATTTTACTTTCTATTCCTTTCATTTCGATATCAATTTTTTTATCTAAATCTCTTTTTAAATGTTTAAAAAGGGAATATAAAATTGACTTTGCCTTTTCAATATCACTTTCTACTATTGAAACTCGAATGAGTTTTGTATCTCTTAGATTTTCTGCCTTTAATTTAGGAAATTCTCTAATACTAAGGTTCAATTCAGCTGCAATAAGATTATTGTAAGTTTTTTCATTGATTTGACCTGCTATTTGTTTTGGGTCTATAACTACGACTTCTTCAAATCCTCCCTGTGCTGTTTGAATTAACATTTTGCTTGGTAAAATTATTGTATCAATTTCCCATTTTTTAGGAAGAAGAAAACTAATTATTCCTGCTATAATCACACAAATCAAGGTTGGAATTATTATAAGCCATTTTCTTTTCCAAATAACTTTTAAATAATCCATTAATTCTATTTCTTCATTCGTAATTTCATTCATAACACACTCCTTAAGGATGTTATATACTACATATTTACTTTAAATTGCAACCAATATTTTACCTCTCATAAAAAACACATGTCAATTTATAGGATTTATAATTATTAATAGGAACTCTTCCTACTTTAAGCCAATTGCCTTCTGGAAGAAAAGTAGCTTTGGCAAAAGGTTCTGATTCCTCAAGAGTTTTTCCCATTTCATCCTTATAAAAAAAGTGTATAGTAAAGCTATGATAAGTATTTGGTTTTTTGGCAATTATGTCATCTATTATTTCTTTAGCTAATTCTCTTACTTGTTGTTGAGTAGCTCTATTTTCCAAACAAATCCAGTAGAACTTATGTATGGGTATATATCCGATTGTTTCAGTTTTTAAAATTTCAAATTTAATACCGGTCAAATCAGTAATTCTTTTGACATTAATTTCAGGTTCAATTGGCTGAGAGGAGGTTAACAAAGTTGTTTGTTTAGAACTTTCTTTTTTACAGAATAGATAAAAGCTTAGTAATATTATAGTGCAAAAAATCAAAATTTTTTTCATTTTTATCCCCCCTTTAAATTTGCGATCAGGTTTTTTTCCCCTTTGCCATATAAAATGTAGGCTACCGCCCTTTAATGTTTTTTCAAATTTTCCATTTTTTAATATAGTATTAATCTGCTTTTACTTTCTTGTATTAGATTAAATTTTCCACACCTTTACCGATTTTCATTTAGAATTTCTTAATATCAAACTTTTTTTATTTTGTAAAGAGTTTTTTGTGTTTAAATAAAAAAGTGTGGATATAGTTCTGATTGGGTTGATTAAGAATATGATGAAATTGTGTTAATGGGAGGAGAACTTTCAAAATTTTTTTACTCGACCATTGGTAAATATTATTATATTCTGAGCTTTAATTAATCCTTTCTTTCAACAGGTAAAATCAGACAGGTTGGGCCACCCCTTCCCTTTACAAATTCTGATAAGTTTAAGGCATGAACTTTATAATTTCTTTTATCAAGTTCCTCAATTGCTTTTTTATTTGAAAATTCAACTATTACTTCTTGATTTCCAAGGCAGATGACATTCGAAGTTATTGGACTCTCGCATTCTATTTCTATAACATTAAAGCCTTTAAAGAAGTCTTCTTGAAATACATTTTTACAACAAATAACATTTTCTGGCCCAATCACGCTCATTGCACCACCAATATGTAAATATTTATTAGGAAGATGTGCAATACGAATTTCGTAATTCATTGATTTTAAAATTTTTGAAATTTGTTTTATACCTTCAGAATTTGTTCTTAAAGAATGACCTAAAAATGCAACCTTTCCAGCAAGTATAATATCTCCTCCCTCAGCAGTTCCTGGATTTTCCACACTTCCAACCATTGGTTCACCAAGTGAGTCAAGAATTTTTGCCATCCAATTTTCCTCACCCCTTCTTGTTTCAAGCCCCATTCGCAATTTGATATAGCCGTGAGGCGTGCAAACAGCAGTGTCTCGGGTAAAAACAGAATTAGGATGATTTTCAAGTTCTGGAACATCAATTACTATACTTCCAGAATTTCTGAGTATTCTCTTCAATTCATTATGCTGATTTTTCGCTCTCTCTTTATCTGCTAATTCACTGATATTATGAGCCTTTAAATTTTTGGCTTTAAAATATTCTTTCTCAGGAGTGCAAACTATTACCTTTCTTAATCTTTCGCCTTCGTTTCTAAGCATAAAATTTTAAAAATTATTATTTTCTTTCCATCGGATTAAATTGAACTTCTTTATATCCAACTGGAAGTTCATAAATTCCTTTTGGAGGAGATTTCTCAGTTATTTCTGTAACTTCCTCAGTTGATTTTATATTACTTCCCATTATACTGATTGTTGATGCTCGATAAATGGGAAGTCCTTTTATTTTTTTAAACTCATCTACAATATTTTTGAACATTGGATTTAAGCCCATTATACTTTCACTAAATTTCTCATACGCCTCATAATTAATTTTAACATCCTTTGTAGTCCAGATTTCCATATTTGTATTCATCATTCCACCTTGTAAATTTACAATGTATTTACGACAATTCCATTTTCCTATTTTACGTGTCTCTCCTGTATCAGTTACTGTTGCACTCATTTTCATCATCTGCATCATCTGTTGAGCTTGTGGAGGTAGTATTTTGCTAAAATCAATTGGTAAGTCAACCACAGAGTATGTTTTCTTTTCATGATTAAGAATGTAAAGCTTATTGATGTCCAGTCTCACTATATAAGACTTTTTATTCCCCTCATCATTTCTAAATTTATCCTTGCTTAACCATTGTGTAATGACCAGGTCCTCCGCAGGATGAGTTTTTCCCATAACAGTGTAAGAATCTGTATGTCTTTTACTCTGAATAAAAATATCTGCGTAAGCAAAGGAGAGGAAAATAGAGAATCCAAATATTCCCAGAAGTGTAAAATAGATTAATCTTCTTTTCATTCTGACCTCCTGTCACTTTACTATATGCATTTTTTAATACAAAGTCAAATTTTAATATTTATTGAATTTTAAAAAATTCTAAATTAAAATAGTTGTAAATGGATAAAATTTGGATTAAAGGCGGACAAATCTTAAGGGGGAAAGTGAAAATAAGTGGAGCAAAAAATGCAGTGCTCCCTGCTATTGCTGCTTCTTTACTTACCCATGAAGAAATTATTCTTAAGAATGTTCCACTCGTTCAAGATGTTTTCACAATGTTGACCCTTATCAAGGAATTGGGAGGGAGATATAAATTAAATGATCACGAAATTTCAATTAAAGTTGAAAATATCCAATCATTTGAAGCTCCATATGAGTTAGTAAAAACAATGAGAGCATCAATTCTTGTGCTGGGTCCTCTCCTTGCTCGCTATGGAGAAGCAGTTGTGGCTTTACCAGGGGGATGTGCGATAGGTTCAAGACCAATTGACCTTCATATGCAAGGGCTTGAAAAGCTTGGTGCAAAATTGAAGCTCGAGCATGGATATATAAAAGCAAAGGCAAAGAAATTAAAAGGAACTGAGATAGAATTTTCAAAGGTTACAGTTACAGGAACAGAAAACCTAATAATGGCAGCATGTTTAGCTAAAGGCGAAACAGTTCTTAAAAATTGTGCTAAGGAACCCGAAGTTGTTGATTTGTGCAATTTATTAATAAGTATGGGTGCAAAAATCGAAGGAGTAGGGACAGATACTGTCAGGATTCGAGGTGTTGAAGAATTAAAAGGAACCACACATTATGTAATCCCTGATAGAATTGAGGCTGGAACATTCTTAGTTGCTGGAGGCTTAATAGGAGATGAAATAATTATTGAAAATGTATATCCCCATCATCTTGATGCAGTGATTGAAAAAATTAGATTCGCGGGGATTAATATTGAAAAAATTGATTCCAAAACTTTAAAAGTTAATGGAAATTCAAATATTAGATCCCAGGATGTAACAACTTCACCCTATCCTGGTTTTCCCACTGATATGCAAGCTCAATTTATGGTTTTAATGACTCAGGCGAATGGAATATCAATAATTACTGAAACAATATTTGATCGCCGTTTTCTTCATGTAAATGAACTTCTCAGACTTGGAGCAGATATTAGAGTGATAGGGGATAAGGCAATTGTGAAAGGGGGAACTCCGCTCTCAGGTGCTGAGGTTGTGGCAACTGATTTGAGAGCTTCTGCTTCGCTTGTTTTAGCAGGATTGATTGCAGATGGCGAAACAGTAGTGAGTCAGATTCATCATTTAGATAGAGGCTATGAAAGAATAGAGGAAAAATTAGCCCAATTAGGTGCAAAAATAAAAAGAATTAAGGGGGAGGAATAATGGAATTATGCATTTTTTGTAAAATTCTAAAGAAAGAGATACCTGCAAAAATTATTTCAGAGGATGAACTTTCCCTTTCCTTTGAGGATATAAATCCTCAGGCTCCTGTGCATATTTTAATTATTCCCAAAAAACATTACTCTTCTCTTATTGATATTCCCGAAGAAGAGAAGTCTTTACTTGGACATCTGATGATAAAAGCAAGAGAAATTGCAAAAGAAAAGGGCTTAGAGAAAACAGGATATAGATTGGTTCTAAATACAGGTAAAGATGCTGGACAAGCTGTATTTCATATACATCTTCATCTCCTTGGTGGCAGGGAAATGAGCTGGCCTCCTGGATAGTTATTAGTTCATAGTTATTGGTTAATGGGTGAAAAAAATTTTAATTTTAAATTGTATTTTTTAGTTTTTAGCTTTTAATTTTTAGTTTAAATGAGGGAGGTTAAAAATGAAAATTACATGGTTGGGTCACTCCGCAATTAAAATTGAAGGCTCAAAAATAGTATTCATTGATCCGTTTTTAAGTGGGAATCCTGTTGCTTCTGTGAAACCCGAGGAGATTGACAAAGCAGATATAGTAGTAGTTACTCATTATCACGGTGACCATTTAGGAGATGCTTTCTCAATCTGCAAAAAAACAGGAGCCACTTTAGTTAGTATTCATGAAGTAGCTGTTGAGGCTGAGAAGGAGGGGATAAAAGCTGAAGGCATGAATATTGGAGGCACTGTGGAGGTGGATGGCGTAAAAATTCATATGGTAATTGCATGGCACTCAGCAGAAAAGGGAAATGCTACAGGAGTTGTTGTGGAAATGGATGGCAAGAAGATTTATCATGCAGGAGATACTGGTCTCACTTATGACATGAAACTTATTGGTGAGTTTTTTGAACCGGATTTAAGCTTGTTACCCATTGGAGATCGTTATACAATGGGAATTCCTTCAGCTGTTAAGGCAGTTGAGTTGATTAAATCAAAAGTAGTAATACCTATCCATTACAATACATTCCCAATAATTCAAACAAACCCTGAGGAATTTAAAACAAGAGTAGGAGATATGGCTAATGTTGTGATTCTTAAACCAGGTGAGTCGTATACAATTTAATTAATGGCATATTTAATTGATGGAAACAATCTAATAGGACATACTTCGAGTTATAGGTTAAATGATACAAGAAGCAAATATAGACTTATCCTAAAATTAATTAAATTTCAAAATTTAAAAAGGTCAAAGATTACAATTGTTTTTGATGGTTCTCCTGATATATCAGTAGACAAATTGAATTACAATCAACAAAAATTTTCTATAATTTTCTCAGAGACTGTATCTGCTGATACAAAAATTAAGGAAATTATCTCTACAAAAAAGTATGTAAAGGATATTTATGTTGTAAGTTCAGACCGAGAACTTATTAATTTCGTAAAAAATAAAGGTGCAAAAGTTATTAAATGTTCTGATTTTAACAAATTAGTTCGAAAAACATTTAAAGAGAATAGAAAGGAAAGCAGAAAAAAGGAGATAAAGCTTACTCCTCTCGAAATAAAACACTGGTTAGAGGTATTTAAGAAGAAGAAATGATTGATATTTCAATAATTGGAGGTGGAAGACTCGGGACAAATTTGGGATTTGCTCTGGCAAAAAAGGAATTTTTAATAAAGGCAATTTCATGTAAAAGCCTTTCTTCAGCAGAGGAAAGCGTCAATTTTGTAGGTCAGGGAACACCTCTTGCTAATAATGTAGAATGTGCTTCTTTCGGAAAACTTGTTCTTATATGTGTACCTGATGGAGAAATAGAAAAAGTAAGCAGGGAATTAAGTTCATGCGAATTAAATTGGGAGGGAAAATTTGTTTTTCATTGTAGTGGTTTGTTAACATCTGATGCACTTTCTTCTCTAAAAGAAAAAAAAGCCTTTGTTGCTTCCTTTCATCCAATTCAGTCTTTTTCACAAAAGAGACCAATTGAGGATAAATTTAAGGGAATTTATTTTGGCTTAGAAGGGGACAAAGAAGCACTGAATCTTGCAAAGAGAATAGTTGAAAAATTAGAAGCTAAATATTTAATAATTTCGAAAGAAAATAAAGCCCTCTATCATACTGCATGTGTTATAACATCAAATTTCCTCGTGGTTTTGTTAGACATAGCGACTGGTCTATTAGAAGAAGCTGGTGTTCCAAAAGATTTAACATTTAATTCTCTTCTCCCATTAGTTAAGGGAACTCTTGAAAATACCGAAAAATATGGTATTAAAAAATCCCTAACTGGACCTCTTGTACGAGGAGACTCTGAAACAATTCATGCCCATATTGAAGCTCTTAAGGATAAAAATAAAACAGAGTTACTGGAAATATATAAACACCTCTCACTGTTTGCTTTAAATTCTTTTGTTTCCAAAACAAAACCCGAAATTCTTACTCGTTTAAGGGATTTGCTTTTACATAAATAACTTCCTCTGTCAGGTCAATTCCAAATACATCTTTAACTTTTTGCTTTAGAATTGAGGCGAGAGTAAGAATGTCTTTGGAGGATGCATTGCCTTTATTTATAAGTATATTCGCATGTTTTTCATATACTCTTGCATCTCCAACTTTTATGCTTTTTGCATTTACTTTATCAAGTAAATAACCTACAGGAATAAAATTTCCATCAGGTAATTTGATATTTTTAAAATAACTTCCTGCACAGGCTATTTCAGGTGGAGGATGCTTTTTCTGCCTATCTATATAAATCTCTTCCATTCTTTCTAAAATTTGGGGTTGTGACATTTTTTCAAGTTTTAAGGTTCCTGAGAGAATCACCTCTTTTGTTTTTTTTATCCTACTCCATCTATAATCAAATTGAAAATATTCTTTATCAACTTCTCTTTCATTTCCTTTTTCGTCAATGATTATTCCCTTTTCAAAAAAATCGCTGATACTTCTTCCATAAGCACCTGCATTTCCTGAAATAGCTCCTCCAAAAGTTCCTGGAATTCCTGTGAGAGCTTCTAATCCACCGAGAGAATTTTCCAATGCTTCTTTAATGATTTCTTTTAATGGAGTTCCACTGTATGCCTCGATTAATCCTTTCTTTGGATTTACTTTTATTCCTTTAATTTCATTTTTAATAATGAGTCCTCTGAATCCCTCATCATCAAATAAAAGATTTGTGCCCTCTCCTATTACTAAAAAAGGAATTTTATACTTGTTAACAAGTGCAATAACTTTTTTTAATTTATCTGGATTTTTTACTTTAAAGAAAAAATCAGCAGGACCACCTATTCTAAACCGACAGTGCTGTTTTAAAGAAACCTTTAATTTTGGAATCTCTTGCAGTTCTTTTTCAAATTCTATTAAGAAATTTTCAGTAGTCATTTTAATGCCAGTCAGGAAATAATTCTCTTCCAGGAGTGTCGAGTAGAAGCCTAATTCTTCCTGTTTTTACATTAACCAAATATAAAGCCCAATTCCCCCTTTTTTTATGATTTCGCTTGGATGAGCTAAAAACTATGAATTTATCATCTGGAGACCAGGAGGGATAATAGTCATAGGTTTCATCTCTTCGGGTAAGTCTCATTTTACCCGACCCATCAGGATTCATTAACCAAATGTCACCTTTTCCATCTGCAACTGAGGAAACATATGCAATTTTCTTTCCATCATGAGAGAAGTGAGGTCTACATGATTTTCCTCCTTCAGTTAAAAAAGAAATTCTTTTAGTTTTGAAATCATAAATTGCTACATCCCATCCAATAGTTCTTTTTCCAGTAAATCCCATGAGATGTCCAGAAGGAGAAAAATTGGGAAGAGCACATGATCCCTGAAAATCTGCCAATAATCTTTCTGTTTTTTTGGTTTTTATATCCACCATCCACAACTTATAACTTCTAAAAATACCTCTTCTTCTTTCTATTGTGTAAGCGATTTTCTTGCCATCAGGAAACCATGCATGTTCAATAGCATTGTGCTTTGTTTTAGTGAGCTGAACAATATCAGAACCATCATCGTTCATGATAAATATTTCATAACTTCCCTTAGGATTTGCTGTAAAGGCAATTTTTTTCCCATCAGGAGACCACTTTGGATACTCGTCACTCCATGTATTGTCAGTTAATTTTTTTAATCCCTTCGAAGTCAGCAAATAAATCTCATTGTCACCATCCATATCTGATTGGAATACGATTTTTCCTTTAAAGGGAAGAAGAGGTTTAATAGATTTTATGTCTATAATCTTATTTTGATTAATAGGGTCTCTTTTCTCAGTTTTACATGGAATAAGAAAAGCTGATGTCAATAAAATAAAAATAATATATTTTTTCATATAACCTCCTTATTCTATTTTATAAGTTTTTTTAATTCAGAATACCAGTTTTCAGCCATGGCTTTGTATCCCTTTTCATTGGGATGAACATCCGGTAATAAATCAGGATTTTTAATAAAAAGAGAATAATTATCAACGAGAGTCAAATTCTCCTCTATTGCAATTTTTCTAATTGTGGGATTGATTTCTATCTGTATCCTTTCCCTTGATTCTTCAGTAAAAGGAAATTTTATCTGACGAGGTAAAGGGGGAATTGTTGCTATTAAAATCTTAGTGTTTTTCCCTTGACGATTCTTAAATTTTTTAAAAATTGAAATAATTTTTTTCATATTTAAATAGAATTTGTGAGTCGGAGTAAAATCACTATCCATTCTTACATCATTTGTTCCGAGCTGGAGTAGGACAAAATCAGGATGTTTTTCTTTCATCCATTTTTTATTTCTTATCAAAAATCTGAGATATTGACCAGAGTTATTTCCATTTTGACCAAAGTTATAAACCCTTGCTCTAATGCCTTCAGATATTAGTTTATTTTTGAGGAAAGAAGGATATAGGGAATTTGTGAGGCTGTCACCAGCGCAAAAGATAATAACTGTTTTTGGCTTTGAGCTACAACCAGAGATTTGAAAAATTGAAACCAATAAAAAAAATGCTAAAATTTTTATTTTTTTTCTATTTTTGACCATAATTTAAAGACTTTTAATCTTTTATACAGCTTCAACTCTCAAAATCTGAGGAACTCTCCTTTTTATAAATTGTTCTATTCCCTGTGTCAGGGTCATTTGTCTCATTGGGCACCCAGCACAGGCACCAGTTAATCTTACTTTAACCACTCCTTCCTCTGTGATTTCAACCAGTTCAATATCTCCACCATCTGCCTGGAGATGAGGTCTAATTTCTTCCAATGCTTTTCTTACTTCTTTTTCCATATTATTCTCCTTTAAAAGTTAATTATTAATTTTATTATTAATCTAAGTTCTTAAAAGAACTATTATTTTCTTCGCCCTTTTCCACTAATTTTTCTATTGGAACAGTAATCTTTATATATACTCCCAGTCCGATTATTAGAATTAGAGCGCTTGCAAACACAAGGAAAACATATGGAAGAAGATGAATCTGTTCTGTTTCGCTAAATTTAAAAAGCATGATAAGACCTTCAATTAATACAGCTATTATCACAATCATAATGAATCTTGTCAAACTTCCCCTAACTCTGGAAGGATGTCTTTTATCTCCCTCTGGCATAACCATTTCTCTAAAAATAGTTACTGCTAAGTCTAAAACTGCTACTGCGACAGCAATGAGACCTATCGAAGTAAAAAGATAGCTTAATTTATCACCATTTCCTCCTGCGCCAACTTTTGCAAAATGAGTTCCAGCAACTGAAAAAACAAATAAGGATATGCTTCCAAGTGTAAAACAGAAAATAAAACTAATTGATCTAACTAAGTAAATAAGAATTTTACCCTTTAGAAACCACTTATAGATTTTTCTCATCATAAATAATCCTTATTTATTTTTTTATAAAAATTAATTCATTTTTAATATTTACATCCACATAAATTTTATCTCCTTCTGAAAATTCTCCTTTGAGTATTTTCATGGAAAGAGGATTTTCTATTTCTCTTTGAATTATTCTTTTTAAAGGACGTGCTCCAAAAACTGGATCATAACCTTTTTCAGCTAATAATTCTTTTGCTCTTTCGCTTAATTCAATTTTTAATTTTTTATCCTCGAGCCTTTTTTGAAGATTTGAAATCTGAATTTCTACAATTTTAAGAAGAGATTCTTTTGTTAATGGTTTAAAAATAATGACTTCATCTATTCTATTTAGAAATTCTGGTCTGAAATGCTGTTTTAATATCTCTCTGATTTTTTCTTCAATTTTCTTATAATCTCCACTGTACTCCATAATTGCCTGGCTTCCCAAATTACTAGTCATTATTATCACAGTATTTCTGAAATCAACTGTTCTTCCCTGACCATCTGTTAATCTTCCATCATCAAGCACTTGTAAAAGAATATTGAAAACATCAGGATGAGCTTTTTCAATTTCATCAAGAAGAATTATTGAATAGGGTCTTCTTTTTATAGCCTCTGTTAACTGTCCTCCTTCCTCAAAACCAACATATCCTGGTGGAGCTCCTATCAGGCGGGCTACGGAATGTCTTTCCATATATTCTGACATATCCAGTCTTACCATTGCTCTTTCATCATCAAAGAGAAATTCTGCAAGTGCTCTTGCTAATTCAGTTTTTCCAACACCTGTGGGGCCAAGAAAAATAAAGGAGCCAAGAGGCCGGTTTGGATCTTGAATTCCAGCTCTAGCCCTTCTTATTGTATCAGAAACTATTCTGATAGCATGGTCTTGACCCACAACTCTTTTCTTTAAATTCTCCTCCATCTTAATTAACTTTTCAATCTCGCCTTCAAGCATTTTTGAGACTGGAATTCCTGTCCATTTTGAAACTATTTCTGCTATATCTTCTTCATCTACTTCATCTTTAAGCATTTTGCCCTTTTCTTGAATTTTTGCTAATTCTTTAGTGGCTTTTTCAATCTCCTTATTCAATTCGATTAATTTTCCATATCTAATTTCCGCTACTTTTTCTAAATCCCCTTTTCTTTCAGCATTCTGTTCCTCTATTTTCAATCTATCAACTTCTTCCTTTAGACGATTTATTTTTTCAATTATCTCTTTTTCTTTTTGCCATTGGGCTTTCATAGAATCCCTTTTCTCTTTTAAATCAGCAAGCTCTTTATCAATCTTTTTAATTTTCTCCTGGGATGCTTTATCCTTTTCTTTTTTAAGCGCCTGTTTTTCTATTTCGAGCTGGATTATTTTCCTCTCAATTTCATCAATTTCCACGGGTAAACTATCAATTTCCATTCTTATTCTTGAAGCAGCCTCATCAATTAAATCAATCGCTTTGTCAGGTAAATATCGGTCAGTTATATATCTATGGGATAGGGTGGCAGCAGCTACAAGAGCTGAATCTTTTATTTTTACTCCGTGGTGAACTTCATATTTTTCTTTAAGTCCTCTTAAAATGGAAATTGTTTCCTCAACAGTAGGTTCTCCAACATAAACGGGCTGAAATCTCCGTTCTAAAGCAGCATCTTTTTCAATATATTTTTTATATTCATTTAAAGTTGTTGCTCCTATACAGCGAAGTTCACCTCGTGCTAAAGGAGGCTTTAACATATTTGAGGCATCAACAGCACCTTCAGCAGCACCAGCTCCAATTATGGTATGGAGCTCATCAATAAATAAAATAATTTCACCCTGAGAATCAGTTATTTCTTTTAATACTGCTTTTAAACGATCTTCAAATTCTCCTCTATATTTTGTTCCTGCGATCAGACTACCGAGATCAAGGGCAATAATTCTTTTGTTTTTCAGGGTTGCAGGAACATCTCCATTAGCAATTCTCTGAGCAAGTCCCTCCACAATCGCTGTTTTTCCAACACCTGCTTCTCCTATAAGCACAGGATTGTTTTTGGTTCTTCTGGATAAAACCTGAATAACTCTTCTAATTTCGTCGTCCCGTCCAATAACAGGGTCAAGTTTTCCTTGACGGGCAAGTGCTGTTAAATCTCGACCATATTTTTCAAGAGCCTGGAATTTATCTTCTGGATTTGGGTCAGTAATTCTCTGGGAGCCTCGAATACTTCTTAGTGCCTCAAGTATATTCTCCTCTGTAAGACCATTATTTGCCAACACCTGAGAAGCATAAGATTGCCCTTCTTTTAAAATAGCAAGGAGTAAATGTTCAGTTGAAACATATTCGTCCTTGAAAGTCTCTGCCTCTTTAAAGGATAGGTCTAAAATATTTTTTAATTGAGGAGAAAGATAAACCTGCGCTTGAACACCCTGAATTTTGGGTAATCTATTTAAATAATTCTGTAATTCTTTTGAAATTTTTTCATTATTGACACCGATTTTATTTAAAATAGAAACTACTAAACCATCCTGTTGATTTAGAAGTGCCCATAATAAATGTTCGGGTCTTAATTCCTGATGATTTAAGCTCTCTGCTTTTCTCTGCGCCTGTTGTAATGCTTCAATAGACTTAACAGTAAATTTATCGAGCTGCATTTTGTATCCTCCTAAATAAATTAAAATATTTATTAGCTATGAAGTCAAGAAAATAATATAAACTCGGATTGCTAATGAAATTTCCTCAAAAGAGAAGGTGATGAATATTATTTATTTTCAAGCATTTTCATTATATGTTTCGCTAAACTGTCTTTTATTTCATTATGTCTTGGGACTGGTTGGCAAATTTTGGTTTTAGGGTTTTGATACCAATCATGTCTTTTACCATGACGAATTAAAATACATCCCATTTCGTTAAGTTTTTTAATAAGTTCTTTCCTTTTCACACTACATCAAGCTCCCCAACCCTCCGAATTGAAGGTATAACTCCACTACTGAGTTCCTTATAAATATCTCTCAAGTTTTCTTTTAGTTCCTCTATACTTTCTCCTTGCGTCCAATAATCAGGGTATTCTTCTAAGTATCCTATCCACATATTTTCTTCTTTCCAATAAATAAATCTTATTTTTCTTTTTTCTGTATTTTCATTCATCATTAAAAACTTATAAAAATTAATGAGTTAAGTCAAGATAAACAATAGTCAAAAATTCTTAATAATAAAATCAGAGATGAGGGATATCATTTTATTAAAATGCTTGGAATCAGAATATCTGTGGTCTGCACCTTTAATAATTTCTAATTTACAGTTTTTTAAAAGAGAAGCTAAATTTTTACTTTGATTAAGAGGGACTGATTCATCATGGTCACCATGAACTATTAAGACAGGAATTTTAATTTCTGATGCTATTTTATATACATTTATTTCTTCAGCTTCTTTGAGCAGAGAATAGTCTAATTTAAAGTTATCTCCATTAACTGAAGTGTAATCTATATATCCCTCATTTTTCCATTTTTCTATCAAATGTTCACCAGCCTGCAACACAAATAATTCATACAGATCTGATACAGGAGATTTTAGGGCCATAACTTGTATATCTTTGCTTCTGGAAGAGGCTAAAATACTTGCAAGCCCACCAAAACTCGAACCAATTAAACCTATTTTTGAGTAATCCAATCTTTTCAAAAATTGGATTGAAGTTAAAACATCATCGACTGCTTTAGAAATTGTAATATTTCCAAGTTCTCCTTCACTTTCGCCATGACCTGTGAAGTCGAACCTGAAGGTCGAGATTTCACTTTCATTTAAAATTTTTTCTAATATTAAATTTGTAATGCTGTTTTTATCAGTTGTAAAGCCATGACATAAAATTACTACTTTCTCTTTTTTAGGAAAAATAGGGTTTGATAAAATTCCACAAAGTTTGAATCCACTGCTGTTTTTGTAGAATATCTTCTCTTTCATTTTGTTTCATGTTAACATAAATTGATTTTCATTTTAAGTTTTTATTCTTGACTTAATAAAAATAGAATAAGATAATGATTAGTAATGATTGCAATTGGTTCTGACCACGCTGGATTTAGATTAAAGGAAAAAATAAAAGATTTTTTAAAAAAAAGGGAAGTGGAATTTTATGATTTTGGACCTGAAAACGAAGATTCAGTGGATTATCCAGATTTCGGGGAAAAGGTTGCCAAGGCTGTATCACAGGGGAAGGCAGAGCGAGGAATATTAATCTGTGGTTCAGGCCTTGGTATGACAATTGTTGCAAATAAGTTTAAAGGAGTTAGGGCAACTCTCTGTCATGATGAATATACAGCTAAAATGAGTCGCGCTCATAATGATTCTAACCTATTAACTCTTGGTGCAAGAGTTTTGGATGAGGAAATGGCATTGAAAATTGTGGAGATTTGGTTGGACACGCCTTTTGAAGGTGGGAGGCATTTAAGAAGATTAAATAAAATTAAAGAAATAGAAGACAAAAATTTTATTGAGGGAGTTAGCAAATGAGTGATTTTTATTCCAAAGTTAAAAATTTGATTGATAAGGTTGAGAAAAATAATATATGGCGTCAGCACGAATGTTTTAATCTTATTCCATCTGAAACAACCCCAAGTTTACTGGTAAAAATATGTGAGATATCAGACCCAGCAGGAAGATATGCAGAGCATCGAACCATGAAAGGGGAAGAGATTTATTTTTATCAGGGCACTGATTTTATAAAAGAGGTTGAGTTAGAGACACAGAAGGAAATGTCAGATTTTTTCAATTGTACTCGTGTTGAGCTAAGGCCAATTAGCGGACAGATGGCAAATGAAGTTGTATTTAAGGCAATGGTGAAATTTCTTAATAGAGAAAAGTCTTTTAATCAGCCATCAAGAAAATTAAGGGCTGTAATGAATAATGAGTTAACAAAAGGGGGGCATTTAAGTTCTCAGCCAATGGGGGCTTTGTTTAATTATGTAGAGGAAGATCCATCCACAGGTAAAGAAAGGGTTATAAATTTTCCAGTTCGCTCTGACAATATGTATCAAATTGACACGGAAAGGCTTGCAGAGCTTCTCGAAAAAAATAAACCTGAATTAATAATTTTTGGGAAAAGCATGTTCTTGTATCCTGAACCCGTAAAATTTGTTTATGATTTTGTTAAAGACTGGAATCCAAGACCAGTAATTATGTATGATATGGCACATGTTCTTGGACTTTATGGAGCTTTTCAAGAACCTTTAAGTGAAGGAGCTGATATTGTGACTGGAAGCACTCATAAGACATTTTTTGGACCTCAGAGAGGAATTATTGTCAGTAATATAGATGAAAATGACTCATTGAAAAAGCTATGGATAGATATAAAGGGGAGGGCATTTCCTGGTTCAACCTCAAATCATCATTTAGGTACTTTGCTGGGCTTACTAATGGCAGTATATGAGATGAATGCATTTAAAAGGGAATATCAGGGGCAGGTTTTGAAAAATTCAAAAGCTTTTGCAAAATCATTGAAAAGCTATGGAATTAAAGTTGAAGGAAATGAGCAAGATGGATTTACTCAAACTCATCAAGTTGTGATAAGGGTGAGAGAATATGGAATAGGAAATGAAATAGCGAGAAGGCTTGAAGAAAATAATATAATCACCAATTATCAGGCATTACCAGATGATGAAAGTTTTCTTGAGGCAAGTGGAATAAGGATGGGGGTTCAGGAAATGACACGGTTCGGAATGAAAGAAAAAGATTTTGATACATTGGCTGGTTATATTGCTGATGTAGTGATTCATGATAAAAAAGTTAAAGATGAAGTAATTAAATTCAGAAAGAATTTTCTTGAAATGAGATATTGTTTACCTGCAGATAAAGCAATTCCTCTTGTTGCGAAAGTTCTGAATTCTTTATTACCTTCTTCTGATTATGCAAAAATTTTTGCAGATAATTTATTGAAATTGTCATCTTAAAATTAGAAAACTGATTTCAAATGAAAAAAACTAAAAAAGAAATATTTACATTGGCGAATCAACTTACTTTTTTCAGGATACTCCTTGTTCCAATATTTATATTTTTCATGCTTTATAAAAAAGTAAATTTTGCTTTTTATGTATTTATTCTGGCTGGAGTAACTGACGGGCTTGATGGCCTGGTTGCAAGAATGTGGAAACAGAAAACTCCTCTTGGGACTTTGCTTGATCCAATGGCTGATAAACTCCTTCTTGTCTCTTCTTTCTTAATTCTTTCATTTCCATCAGTTAGCTATCCAAATACCATTCCTATTTGGCTTACTATTTTTGTGGTAGGAAGAGATGTGCTGATTGGAAGTTCTGCCTTATTTATATATTTAACTCGAGGAATAAAAACATTTAATCCCACTATTTTGGGTAAGGTGAGCACTATTTTTCAGATATTGACTGTTTTACTGGTTCTTTTATTTAATTATTTGCTCCAAAAAAGTATATATCTCCAAGGATTATTTTTAATAACTTTATTTTTTACCATAACTTCAGGACTTCATTATCTTTATGTTGCTATTCAATTAATTAAGATGAAAACTACGAATTTAGGGAGAGATTAAATACGAGCGGTTTTATCAATAAAGCCTTTTTTCAAAGTCATCCATAGAATTTTAAGGTCAAGTATTAAGGACCAATTTTCAATGTAATATAAATCATATTCAATCCTTTTATCAAAAGGGGTATTCTGTCTTAAACCATGGACCTGAGCCCATCCTGTTATTCCAGATTTTACTTTATGACGAAGCATATATTGAGGGATTTTTTCCCTGAATTTTTTAACGAAATAAGGTCTTTCTGGTCGAGGCCCAACAAGACTCATTTCACCCTTTAAAACATTGAAAAGCTGGGGTAGTTCATCAAGACTAAATTTTCTCAAAAACTTACCGAACCTTGTCAAACGGGGATCATCTGGTCTTGCCATAATCGGCCCTGTCTCTTTTTCTGCGTCAGGGACCATTGTTCTGAATTTGTGCATCATGAAGGGTTTTCCATCCATTCCAACCCTTTCCTGATTGTAAAAAATTGGACCTCTTGATGTGAGCTTTATTAAAATCGATATTATTAAAAAAAGTGGAGAGGTGATTATCAAGGCAATAAATGAAATAACAATATCCATAATTCTTTTTACGACACTTCGCCAACCTTGAAGGGGAACATCATTGATGTTTATTATTGGTATGCCATCAAGGTCTTCTATTGATGATCTTAGTGTTATGTATTGCAATAGATCTGGCACGAGTCTTACATTAACTATATAATTATTCGCTGTTTTAATAACATTTATAATTTCTTTAGCTTCTTCTAATGGTAATGTGATGAATATTTCATTTATATTTTCCTCTTCTAATAGGGAATTTAAATCGTTTATTTTCCCAATTACTTTTAAATTATCAATTACATTTTCTCCTAATTTTTTATTGTTATCCAAGTATCCAATTATTTTATACCCAAGAGTTTGATATTGAACGAGTTTTTTAGCTATTGACCTTCCTTGTTCTCCAGCACCAATAATTAAAACTTTTCTTAGATTATGACCTTTCTCATATGAACGTTTTAAAAATAAGTGGACTTGACTTCTGAAGATTAGTACGAAAGTTATAAAGAAAATAAAATAAATTACAAGAAATAAATGGGAAATCTGAAAATCTATTCTGAAAAGAGGTTTGGGGCCTGAACTATAGGCGTGAAGATAACTTAATATTCCAACAACAATTACAATTGTGAGAACTAAATTAATAAATACTACAAAAAATTCATCTAATTTATTTCTTTTAACTTTAATTTTATAAAATCCTTGAAGATAAAAAATGAAAAGATGAAGCAGGATAAATAATGGAAAGATAAGGAGATATGAAGAAAATGAAGGAATTCCTTTTGGAGCAGGGATGAGGGTTGAATAGAATCTAAAAAAGAATGCTCCAAAAAAGGAAACAATTAATGCCAATAAGTCACTTAAAAGGAAATATCCTATTATTTTTTTGAATTTGTTCTGTATCATAACATACTATTTTTAAAGTATTTGTATTTTTCTTCAATAAATTTTTTTATTTTTTCCTTAAATTTTTCTCTTGAAAACTGCATTGCATTTTCTCTTATTTTAGCTTTATTAAAATTCAATTTATTACACTTGTCAAGTGCTTTGAGCAAATCATTAACTTCTGATTTTGTAAAAAAAACACCTGTTTTATCGGGAATAACGGTTTCCTTTGCACCACCTTTTTCATAGGCTATAACAGGTATCCCACATGCCTGAGCTTCAAGAGGAGCTATTCCGAAATCTTCTTCTCCAGGAAGTAGAAAAGCTCGTGCATTTTGATAGAGTTTTAAAAGTTCATTATCAGATATATCTCTTAAAAATTCTATATTGGATTTAGCTATTCTTTTCAATTTCTTGTATTCAGGACCAACTCCAACTATTTTAAGGGGTTCTCCAGTAATATTAAATGCCTCTATAGCTAAATCAATTCTTTTATATGGGACAAGGGCAGATACAATTAAATAGTAATCTTTACTTCCATTTTCACTGGGTCTAAAAAAATCAGTATCCACTGGAGGATGAATAACTTCAGCTTCTCTTCTGTAATACTTTTTAATTCTTTGAGCTACATTATGGGAATTTGCTATAAAATAATCAACCCTGTGCGAGGAAGATTCATCCCAGAGTCTCAAATAGCTTATAATAGGTGGAATGAAATAGCGATGAAAAAAGGGGAGCTTTTCGTGTTCAAAATATGGAAAGTATTGATTCCAGGCATATCGCATCGGTGTATGAACATAACAGATATGTAAGGCATCAGGTCTTGGAATAATTCCCTTTGCAACGCAATGGCTACTGCTTATTATCAAATCATATTCCTGTAAATTAAATAGCTCAATTGCTAAGGGGAAAAGGGGTAAATAATAACGATATTTTCTCCTTAGAAAAGGGAATTTCTGTATGAAACTCGTTTCTATTTCTTTTTCCTCAATTATTTTTGTCTGGGAACCTTTGAAGTGAAATAATGTGAAGATTTTTGCCTCAGGAAAAATTTCCGCGAGAACTTCAAGGACTTTTTCTCCGCCTCTTCTGCCTGTAAGCCAATCATGGACAAGAGCAACTTTTATATTTTCCATTAAAATAACCTTAGCTGTTTGATTATAAAAAGCAGGGGAGAAAATGTCAATTACAATTGTTAATAATACTTATTTATTAGACGAACATTTTTCTCAATTTTTCTTATTAAGAACTTCTTTATTTTTTCTATAAATTCCTTAGGCCATGATCCATGATTGATGTGATAGTTCAACATTCTTCTATTTACTGTGGATACATCCTCATATTTTCCTTCTTTCATTAAAAGTTCTCTAAGTTTTTGCCATAAATCGGGATTTTCACTTTTAGCAGGAGTATAATATTCATCTTTTACCTCTATTTTTAACTGTTTATCAGGTCCATCAATAATTAAAATATTTTCTCTTTCTGCTAATTCTATTGCTGCTTCTTTTATCTTTTCTTGTTCCTTTTCAATTTCTTCAATTCTTTTTTTCAATTGTATTTTTTCCTCTTCGAGTTCAGAATATTTTGCAACTAATTTTACTCCTGGATCATTACGATATTCATTAATGTCAAGCTTTTCCATTTCTTTTGGATGTCTCCAAAGCGGGCAGATATTCTGGTATTCACACCAGTCACATAAGGGAGACTTGTTAGGAGGAAATTCTTTGCAGGATTCAATTTCCTGAATTTTTTCTATAACTGCTCCTTGAAGTTTATCTAATTCATCAAGCTCTCTGAATGAAACTATTTCTTTATTAAACATGAGATAATGCCAGATTAGTTTTGCTTTTTTTGCTTCAGGCCAGAGTTTTAAAATAGCTAAATGATAAAGTGCCATTTGCCAGTCTTTATCAGCTTCCTCTTGCGAGATTAAAAATCCTGATGTTTTATAATCATGGATTTCAAATATTTTTTCTTTGTCATTCCAATCGAGCCTATCTATAATTCCACTAAAGGGATATTCAATATCACCATATCTTATCCAGAAATTGATCCTTTGTTCTGTTCTAACCACCTTTGCCTGATTAAATGGTTTATACTCACGATAATAATCAATCAAACAATTCTTTCCTTTATTAAAATAATCTTCAGGTGAGAATTCATCATTTACGATCTTTATTCCTGAATGATAATTTTTCTCCCATAATTGAGTATATTTATCAATCAACCATTCTTCGGATCTTACTACTCCATGTCGAACAGAGTCATAAAGTTCCTTTAGAGCTTCATGAACCCTATTACCAAGAAAAGACTCAATAGTTTCCAGTTCACTCTCTTCTTCATCTATATATTTGTACTTATAGTAAAGCTTACATTGGTCAAAACTTTGGATTCGGCTTATTGAGAAGGGTCTCACTCTTTTCATCTCATTCCTCTATTTTTAGAAATGATAATTTTCTTTTCATAAACTGTCAAGGATTAATCTTTTTTTTGAGAAGTTAATCCTGATTTTTAAAAGACTGCTTGAATAAATGAATTTAGGATTTTATTGATACTTCAAATATAATATGATATCTCTATAAGGTAAAATGAAAATCAAATTACTTAAATATCTTGTCTGCCCTGAATGTAAAAGTCATTTTGAAATTACTGTGCAGAAAAGAGAGGGTGAGGAAGTGATGGAGGGGGAATTATTATGCAATAGTTGCGATAAAACCTTTCCAATAAGAAGAGGTATTCCGAGAATATTAATGGGTCAGGATTATCACTTAAAAAAAGAAACACAGAAAAATTTTGCTTTTTCCTGGAAAAAATTTTCAAGTATTTATGAAGATGAAAGGGATTTTCTCGATTGGATATATCCAAAAAACAAAGAGTTCTTTAAAAATAAAATTGTATTGGACGCAGGCTGTGGAACAGGCAAACACGCTTCATTTGCTTCCCAATTTGGAGCAAAAGAAGTGATTGCATTTGATTTAAGTGATTCTGTAGAAGTTGCTTTTGATATAAATCGTCAATTGGATAATGTTCACATAATTCAGACAGATATATATTATTTGCCCTTTAAAGAAGACTTTGACTATGTTTATTGTATAGGCGTTCTCCAACATCTTCCAGATCCTGAGAAGGGTTTTTATAATTTGTCCAAATTATTAAGAAAGAAAGGTTGGATATCAATATGGGTTTATGGATATGAGGGAACAACTTTTGTTAGAAAATTTATAGATCCGATTAGAAAGCATTTGACATCCAAAATGCCTCCCTCATTAGTGTTAGCTTTAAGTTTTTTTCCTGCCACTATTTTTTACTTACTAGCAAAGGGATTATATAAACCGCTTTCAAAGTTTAAACCCACTACAAAAATTTTGAAATTCATGCCAATGAGTTCTTATATTGTTTACATTTCTCAATTCAATTTTCTTCATATTTTTAATTCTGTTTTTGATCAATTAATTGCACCCATAACAAAATATTTCTGTAAAGAGGATATCGAGGAATGGTTTAAGAAAGCAAATTTAAAAAACATTAAAATTTCCAATCGTAATAATATGAGTTGGAGAGCTACTGGGCAAAATTTTTAAAGCTTATTATATTAATATTCTAAAATCACCATAAATTCTAAAGGGATTTTTAGGTATAGAATTATAAAACCAATAATTACTTTCTCTTTTATTTTATTAATGATTTTTCTCTTGCTTAAAATTTAATTGTCATAATATCCAATTGCCTTTAATTATTGACAATAGTTTATTGGTGTGTTAAAGCAGTTAAGAGCAAAATGTGCTTTATCCTTCCTTTTGAAAAATTAAAAAGAGTGAGGAGGACTGCATGAATTTAAGAAAGTTTTGTTGTGTAAGTGTTATTTTAATTTTAGGAATTGCTCTTACATCTTCATTAGTTTTTGCATCGCATAAATGTAAGAGTTGCGATTCAGAAGATTGGATTCCTCAAAGAAAGGGTTGCACAGTGATTATAGTTGGAAAGGATGCTTCAGTAGATGGTTCAGTTATGACTACTCATACATGTGATTGTGGAGTATGTGACTGGACATGGAGATATGTTCCTCCTGCAGACCATAAGCCAGGTGAAATGAGAAAGATATATCATATAGATCAATTCGGTTCTTGGCCTCCTGAAAAAGGATTGAAATGGGATGTATATACAAAAAATTTTACTGGACTTGAAATTCCTCAGGTTCCCCACACTTATGGTTATATACATGGAATGTTCGGGTATATGAATGACCAACAACTTGCAATTGGTGAGTCAACTATTGGATGTAGGAAAGAAATGGAAAACAGGACTCCAACCCCTAAATTCGATATAACAATGCTGACAATTCTTGCAATGGAAAGATGTAAAACAGTAAGGGAAGCAATAAAACTCATGGGCTCTCTCGCTGAGAAATATGGATATGGCTATACAGATACAGGAGAGATGCTTGCAGTGGCAGATCCAAATGAAGTTTGGATTTTTGAAATAATGCCTGTCGGACCATTATGGACTCCTGAAAGTGGAAAACCAGGAGCTATCTGGTGTGCACAGAGAGTTCCAGATGATCATGTGAGTGTCTGTCCGAATGAATCCAGAATAGGTGAGATAGATTTAAATAACCCCGACTATTTTATGGCATCATCAAATGTAATTTCATATGCAATTGAGCATGGTTATTGGGATCCAAAGAGTGGTGAACCATTTAACTGGAAAAAGGCATATTCGCCAAAAGAAGGCAGTGCATTAAGCACAAATGGAGCAAGAGGGAGGCTTTGGAGATTTTTTAGTCTTGTTGCTCCCTCCAAAAAGTTTAGTCCTGACACGCCCAATATGGAACTTCCATTCTCTGTTAAGCCGGATAAGAAATTATCAGTTAAAGATGTTATGGCTTTAACTCGCGATAAATATCAGGGAACTCCCTTTGATCCAGCAAGGGGCTTACAAGGAGGACCTTTTGCTAATCCAAACTTTTTACCATATGGATTTGAACTTAATGGAAAAAGATATAGACTTCCTCGACCAATAAGTGTAAATCGCGCAGAATATGTTACAATTACTCAGAGCAGAAATTGGCTTCCAAACCCAATAGGAGGGATTGTATGGATAGCTTTTGGTGCTCAAGATACCTCCTGCTATATGCCCTTTTATGCTGGAATTAAGAAAATTCCAGATTCTTTTAAATTTGGTGATCACTGGACCTTTGATAGAAAATCAGCTCGCTGGGCATTTGATTATGTGGACTTTCATACCCAGGTCCTCTATTCCTTAGCAATTCAAGATGTCAGAAAAGCTCAGGAAAAATGGGAAGGAATGGCATTGGAGTGGATTCCAATAATTGATAAAATCGCACTTGAACTCTATAAAAAGGATCCTGAAAAGGCAAGAGATTTCCTAACAAATTTTTGTATAAATTTTGCAAATAATGTTATTAATGCGTGGTGGGAACTTGGAGACCAATTGCTCGTTAAATACAATCATCTATGGATTTACGATGTAAAAACAAGAAAAAGAAAACCATTGAAATTTCCAGAATGGTATCTCAAATTACTGATTGAATATAACAAATTGAAACCTGAGCCCGAAAAGAAAAAATAAATATTTTTAAATTTTAAATGTTTCTTATAAAAGGAGAATCAAAATGAAAAGACTGAGTAAAGTAGGATTTTTTGGTTTTTTTCTTACTTTGTTATTTTTCGGTTTAATTGTATTGAATTCTGAAGAAATTCCTAAAGCTCAATTACCTGTTATTACAACATCTGCTGGACAGAGTCCTGATGTAACAACAGTTAATATAATATGTGAAGAAGCAGGTGTAATGTACGACTATTGTGATGTTGTAACTCCTGAAATGTTAAAAGATGGAGTTGGATTAGGTGACAGAAAATCAGCTCCGGGTTTTCATGTAGAAGTGCATACAGATTTAAATAAATTTCCAAAAGGAACTCCATATAAAACTATAATTATTGCGATTGGTGCAAGTTTGAAGGGAATGGGAGCTTCTGGCCTTACTGTTGAGACAGAGTTAGAGCGTCTAAAAAAAGTCATTAATTATTGCAAAAAGAATGGAATTTTTATAATAGGAGTTCATATTGGAGGAAGTTCAAAAAGAGGAGCACCTGGAAGTGATAATGAAAGAATGATTGATGCTGTTGCTCCTTATGCTGATTATTTAATTGTAACCACAGATAGTAATAAGGATGGAAGATTTACTGAAATAGCAAAAGAAAAAGGGATTCCTCTGACAGAAGTCAAGTACGCATTAGAAGTAGTGGATATTTTCAAAAAGGTTTTCGGAACTAAATAATTTCAGAAACATCTTTGTAAATATCAGGATAATCGGAGGCTAAATTATGTATTTTAAAATCGGGATTATTCTGGCTGTTATGGTGATTGCTTATGCTCTGGCAAAATGGAGAAGGTTGTCTGTTGAATTAAGTATTTTTACTTCAGCTATAGCAGGAGGTCTTGTTGGAGCAATATTTGGAAATCCACCATTTAATCAACTTGCTCGTCATCTTGTAGAAGGCTCTTTTACCTATCTTGATGTAATTCTTATATTTTCAACTGCTACAATTTTTATGGCAATAGTTTCTGAATCAGGAAGTGTAAATTATGTTGTAAGAATTATTATTAAATATTTTTATAATAAACGCATTATTGCTCTTTTGCTTTTAATGATAATAATCCTTATTCCAGGGGCTCTAACCGGTGCTGGTAGTGTATCTTTGCTTGTTGTGGGAGCACCAGTTGCACTTGCTTTAAATTATCTTGGAATTCCTAAAAGAAAGGTGGCAGCTATTTTATTTATTGTAGCTGGACTCAGTGCTGCAGCACCTCCAGTAAATATATGGGCTATGATTTTATGTGCAGGAACAGCAATTCCATATGTTGGTTTTGAGCTTCCCTTAGGAATTCCAGTTCTTCTTCTTGGGTCTTTTACAGTTTTACTCCTTGGATGGAAAAAAGAAGGAAAAATGACTCTGAAAGAGGCATTGAAGGAAATACCTGAAGTTCCTCCACGAATGAGATGGTGGAGAGTTCTTTTGCCTTTCCTTGTTTTCTTTGGACTTGTTGCAATGTATAGAATCTGGCCTTTTTCAACACCTATTTTAGGCTTGCCTTTGGAGTTTACAATATCTGCATTAATTGCTTTCCTTATCAGTCCTAAAAAAATTAATATTTTAATTCTGTCAAGAGATACAATTAAAAAACTTCTTCCTTTACTCGCCACAATGGTAGTAGTTGGTATGCTTCAGCAAATTATGACAGCTACAGGGGTTCGAGGTCTTCTTTCCTTTGCGGTTATTAGTACTCCTTTAATATTATTATTTATTTCTCTGGCATTTATCATTCCTGTATCTGAAGGTATATTAACATATGGTGGAGCTGCAGTTATTGGTATTCCTCTTGTCTGGTATTTTGATTCAATTGGACTTCATGCCACTGTTGTAATGGCTGGTCTCAGCCTTCTCTGGCCTCTTGGAGACGGTTTGCCTCCAACTGCTTTAATTGGAAGATTAAGTGTAATGGTGTCAGAATATAAGGAGTCATACTGGACATTTTTGAAAAGCACATGGATTCCATGGATTGTAATAACAATTGTTGGAATTTTAATGGTTGTTTTCAGTGCAAAATTATCTTTCTTAGTCCAGTGGAGTATGTAAAAAATGATAAATCTAAAATCCATAATTTCTAATAACCGATTTCCGATTTTTAAATTTCCAATTTTTCGCTTTAAGTTTTTGGTTTTAATCGGGGGTGTATTATGTCAATAATAATGATTATTTATTACATTATTTGTTTTTACATAATCTGCATGTTAATCTGGAATTTCATTAGAGAAAAGAAGAGTATAAATGATATGATTCTTTATTTATTTGTTCTCATTCCCCTCCTGCTGAGAATTTTACGAGTAAAATAAATTAAGGAGATGAAAATGTCTCATGAATGGAAAATTAAATCGATAATAATTATTCTTATAATTTTTATTATGATAGCTGGAGGAATTCCTCTTTATAAACATAGACATTTTAATATAACAATAGTTGCTGGACCAGGAGTCACAAAAGTTGTTAAGTTAAGCGAATACTGTAAAAGTTTAAAAGGAACCATGGCAGATACAAATGTTTTTATCCTGGAAGGGAAAAAAGAAGGTGGAAAGGCGCTTATAATGGCGAATACTCACTCAAATGAACCTGCTTCATTGCTTACAGCATTAATATTCGTGGAAAATGCAATAGTAGAAAAAGGAACACTCATAATAATACCTCAATTTAATAACAGCGGGGGAAGGAATACAAGACCAGGAGATGGATATCCATTATATTTTGAAATTCAAACTGATTGGGGTAAGAAGAAATTTCGCATGGGAAATAGGGAAGCCTCTCCTCTTGATCAATGGCCTGATCCTGATGTTTACATCCATTATCCTGACAGGCAGTTGCTTTCATTTATTGACATAAGAAATACAAACAGGACATGGCCTGGAAGACCAGATGGTCCTTTAATGGAACGAGTCTGTTATGCAGCAATGGAGATTATGAGAAGCGAGAAGGTGGATATTGCAATTGATCTTCATGGAGCTGAGACAATGTTTCCTGTTACAAACTGTATTGTTGCACCCGAGAAATCCATGAGAATTGCAACTTTGACATCACTGACTGTAAAAGCTATGGAGGGATTTGAAAATCATGTTGAACCTTCTCCAGAGGGTTTCCGCGGTCTTTCTCATAGAGAAATTGGTGATTATTCAGATACAATGCCTTTTCTCTTAGAGGCACCTGTTCCTTTTCTTGACCAGCCAACAGGTCCAAAAACAATGGATTTACTTTTAAATGGTAAAGATCCTTTCTTGCTCAGCCTTTCAAAACAGGGAAAATTATTTGTTCCTTATGATGAAACTGGTTGGCCAATGAGAAAACGTGTTGGACAGCATTGTTCTGTTATTTTGGAACTCTTCCGCCAGTTTTCGCGAAAATTTTCTGATAAAGCGATAATAGTGAGAAATGTCCCTCGTTATGCAGAAGTTGTTAAAAATGGTGTAGGTCATTATTATCATGATCCAAAAAAAGCCGATAAAAAGAGGATTTATTATAACTGAATTATTTCAAAATAACCGCTATCCAGAAACTTCCTGATGGAAATTCTGATGATTTTATAAATTTCACTCCAATGCCAATTTTTTGGATTGAAGGATTCATAATTTGGGAACGGATTCTGGGGGAGAGAATATTTGGTGCTGGAGTATAATAGAAAAAGATTCGGTTTATTTCTCTCCCAGGTATAGGGAAAATTATACCTCTTCCTTTCTTCATATAAACATTTATTAAATTTCTATATGCTTCCATAGATAATGCTTTATTCAATTCAATAATATTCATGCCTTTCTTTCTGAAATCAAATCAGCAAATTCATTTACTCCTTTTAAAAATGAAATCTTTGGAAGGGATTTTTCTTTTCTTGTTTGATTTATTAATTTAATAATAATTTTTCTTGCCTCTTCTTTTGTTTTTGGTTTTAAAGATTGAATGAAATCTTGAGTAATATAATATCCTTTTTTCTCGAAAACTCCAATTCCTATCATGTCAAAATTTCTATTCAGTATATTTTCTCTATGTTGAGGACTGTTCATTAAAGTGTTATGAATAATTTCTGGAACGAATGTTTCACTAAAAGCAATATTTTCCCCAGTTTTTATGAAATAGAGATCCTCTTTAACAAGATAATCAATAAAGGATTTGCCGTCAGAAAATAAATGAGAAAGTCTCCCTTGTTCAGCCATATCTTTGCTATGTTTATTTGCAATAATTCTAAGTTTCATAGAATACTCTAAGGGTCTTAGATTAATTTTTTCTCTTTCTTTATTAATAAGCTCAAAAAGAGATTTTTCAATTTCAGTTAAAGGAGGTTTTTTGAATTTAAGGAGTTTCTGCTGAAATAAAGGATTCTTGATACAACAAATAACTGTTATCAGAATAAATATCTTCTTCACTGTGATAAATATATTGCTTTTAAAAACAAGAATAATATAATAGAATTTAGTAAAAAAATGAAGTGAAGGAAGATTTGCTGCGAGTAATTTATTTATAAAAATAAATAAAGTAAGAAAGGAGTAAAAGATGAAAAAAGCTTCATTATTAATTATTGTCTCATGTTTATTATTTTTGGTTTCTTTTTCTTCAAAACAACTGGAGAATCCATTTTTTAGTGAATTTGACACTCCTTTTCAGGTCCCTCCTTTTGACAAGATAAAAGAAGAACACTATCTTCCAGCTTTTATTGAAGGCATGAAACAGCATAATAAGGAAATAGAAGCAATTGCCAATAATCCAGAACCTCCTACTTTTGAGAATACCATTGAAGCCTTAGAAAAAAGTGGAACTCTTTTGAGAAGGGTGAGTAATGTTTTTGATGTGTTAAATGCATCTATGACAAATGAACGAATGCAGGAAATTGCTAAAAGGGTTGCGCCTCTTCGCTCTAAACACTGGGATGATATTTATTTAAATGAGAAATTATTTAAAAGAATAAAAGTTCTACATGAACAAAGGGATAAATTGAATCTTACGCCTGAACAAAAGACATTGCTTGAGAAATATTATAGGGATTTTGTAAGAGGCGGAGCAAATCTTGATAAGGAAAAGAAAGCAAGATTGAGGGAAATTAATCAGGAGTTATCTCTACTAACCTTGAAGTTTGGCGAAAATATTTTAAAAGAAAATAATCGATTTGAATTAATAATTGAAAATAAAGAAGATTTAGAAGGTTTGCCTCAATCTGTAATAGATGCAGCTGCAGAGACTGCTAAAGAAAGAGGATACAAAGGTAAATGGGTGTTCACCTTGCATAAGCCCAGTATGATTCCTTTTCTTACATATTCTGCTAAAAGAGAACTCCGAGAAAAGATTTTTAAAGCATATATTAACCGAGGAAATCACAATGACGAATTGGATAATAAAAAGATTCTATTGAAAATTGTAGCTCTTCGTCTTGAAAGGGCTAAGCTCCTTGGCTATAAGACTCATGCTCATTATGTGCTCGAAGAAAATATGGCAAAAAATCCTGAGAATGTTTATAAGCTTCTGGACAAAATTTGGAAACCGGCTTTAGAAAGGGCTAAGAAGGAAGCAGAAGAACTTCAGCAGATGATATATAAAGAGGGCAAAAACTTTAAACTCCAGCCCTGGGATTGGTGGTACTATGCAGAAAAACTTAAAAAAGAAAAATACGACTTTGATGATTCAGTTTTAAGACCATATTTTAAATTGGAAAATGTTATAAAAGGAGTTTTCTATGTAGCGAATAAACTTTACGGTCTTCAATTTGTTGAGAGAAATGACATTCCAAAATATCATCCTGATGTCAGAGTTTTTGAGGTAAAAGATGCTGATGGCTCTCATATTGGTATTCTTTACACAGATTACTTTCCAAGGGCGAGCAAAAGAGGTGGAGCCTGGATGAATAGTTTTAGGAAGCAATCGAAAATAGGTGGAAAAGAGATTCATCCTGTTATTACCAATAATGGGAATTTTTCAAAACCAGTAGGAGATAAGCCTTCATTATTGAGTATTGAAGAAGTTTTGACTTTATTTCATGAATTTGGTCATGCCCTTCATGGCTTGCTTTCAAATTGCACTTATCCCACTCTTTCAGGGACTTCTGTTCCACGAGATTTTGTTGAATTACCATCTCAAATTATGGAAAACTGGGCATTGGAGCCAGAAGTTCTAAAGGTATATGCGAGACACTATAAAACTGGTGAGGTAATACCTCAGGAACTAATTGAAAAATTGAAAAAAGCAAAACTCTTTAATCAAGGTTTTGCAACAGTAGAATATCTTGCAGCCGCATATCTTGATATGGATTGGCATACATTGACAGAGTTAAACAATATTGACCCATTAAAATTTGAAGAAGAATCAATGAAGAGAATAGGACTCATTCCGGAAATTGTAGTTAGATATAGAAGTCCTTATTTCAGGCACATTTTCTCAGGTGGATATTCTGCAGGATATTATAGTTATATTTGGGCTGAAGTTCTTGATGCTGATGCTTTTGAAGCATTTAAGGAAAAGGGAATCTTTGATAAAGAAACTGCTCAGTCCTTCAGAAAAAATATACTGGAAAAAGGTGGAACCGAAGACCCAATGATTCTTTACAAGCGTTTTAGAGGAGCTGAGCCAAAAGTTGAGCCTCTATTAAAAAGAAGAGGTCTAATTTAATTATTAGAATTAAATAATAAATACTTGAGAATACATCTTATTTCGAATAGGGAGTAAAAAATGAAGGTAAGAAAAATTACATTTATAATCATGTTTTTAATTTTCAATTTGATATTTCATGCTCAAGCTCAAATGGTGAATCCAGACATAGATGAAGAAGGAAAGCCTTTTTCTTATTTTGCTTTTCCTGTAGATGTGATTGGTTTAATGGATTGTCGAGAAGGAACAGAAATTACTCCTGAAGGTTATCTTTTCACAGGCTATGGGGAGCTAATGTTTTTTTACGGAAGTCCTCCCCAACCTGTAAATCAGAGAATAAAAACTTTATATAAAGGATATTTTCCTGTAGTTCAATATAGCTTTATTAAAGAGGGAGTACAATATTCTTTAATGCTATTTGCTTATACCCTGGATGGAACTCCTGAAAGTGAACTTATTAATTTTATAAGGGTCACGATTAAAAATATTAGTCAAAATCCCCGCACAGTTTATTGGTGGATTGGAACGAGATACACTGCTGAAAGTAATGATGCTCGTGGTATACCAGATCATCGGTTTAAAAGACCAGCTATTGCTTCTCGACCAGGTTATTATGAGCAAGAAGGAGAAGAGTTCTCCCCTAATTGGGAATATGGTTTTAAGAATGGAATAATGCTTAGAAACGGAAAAGCATTTTACTTCTTCCCAGAAAATTTTTTTCACACTAAATGGATTACTCTTAGAACACCATATAATGAAAAATGGAAAAAACCGAAAATTTTACCAACGACTCCTGTAGGGTTGGTGAAATTTGAAATAGCATTAAATCCAGGAGAAGAGAAAACACTTGATTTTAAAATGCCTTATAAACCAATCTCGCTCGAAAATAAAAACTTAAATTTAATTAAAAAAGCTAACTTTGATGAATATTTAAAGAAAACAATTGAATTTTGGGAAAACATTTTTTCTCAAGGCATGAAAATTTCTCTTCCTGAAGAAAAAGTAGTTAATACTTTTAATGCCAGTCTCGTTTATGACCTTATTGCGAGAGATAAAATCGGGAATGACTATGTCCAGAAAGTAAATGAATTTCAGTATGATGCTTTTTGGCTTAGGGATAGTTCTTATATTGTTAGAGCCTATGATGTTACTGGATATCATAAAATTGCTGAACAGTGTTTGGATTTTTTCCTTAAATGGCAAAGAGAAGATGGGAATTTTCTTTCTCAAAAAGGTCAATATGATGGTTGGGGGCAGGCTCTATGGGCAATCGGTCAACATTTTTTGATTACTCGTGACCTTGATTTTGCCAAGAAATTTTTTCCCGCTGTTGAGAAAGCTATGAATTGGCTTCATGAAGCAAGAAAAAGAGACCCACTTCATATTATGCCTGTCACTACTCCAGGAGATAATGAACTTATTACTGGTCATGTTACAGGTCATAATTTTTGGGCTCTGGGTGGTATAAAAATGGCAATTGCATTAGCAAAAGGATTAGGTAAAAAAGAAATGGTCAAAAAATTTACTCAAGAATACAATGATTATTTTAAGCATTTTAAAAAAGCTTTGAATGCTATAACTAAAAAATCAGGTGGTTACATACCTCCAGGTTTAGATGAATTGGGTGGACAGGATTGGGGAAATCTATTGGCTGTATATCCTGTGCAAATTCTTGATCCCTTTGATCCATTGGTTACAAAAACTCTGGAAGTTACACGAAAAAAATATAAAGAAGGAATCATGACATATGGAGATGGAAGATGGCTTCATCTCTATTTAACTATGAAAAATACTGAAACTGAAGTTATTCGAGGAGAACAGGAAAGGGTGCTGAGTGAATTTTATTCTATTCTCCTTCATACGAGCTCTACACATGCTGGTTTTGAATTCAGTATAATTCCTTGGGGCGATAGAGATTTTGGTCGTAATCTTTCCCCTCATGGTTGGTTTGCAGCCAAATTTAGAACTCTCCTTCGCAACATGCTTGTTCGGGAAGAAGGAGACAAACTTCATCTTTTCTCTGTAATTTCTCCTTCTTGGATAAAGGAAGGTCAAAGTATTATTATAGAGAATGCACCAACAAATTTTGGGAAAATAAGTTTTTCACTCGAAGTTGTGAAAGATAGAGCTTGTTTGAATATAAAATCAAATTTTAGAGAAAATCCCAAGCAAATAATTTTCCATATTCCCTGGTTCGTGAGAATTATAGAATCTTTTGCAAATGGCAAAAAGATTAAGGCTAAAAACGGTCTCATTCGCTTAAAACCACAAACGAAAAAGCTTGTACTTAAATGGGAAATTAAACCAGTCGAGACTATGAGCTATGATTACTTCATTCAAGAATATAAAGAAAAATACAGGGCTAAATATAAGGAATTTTTAGAAAAAGGGGAAAGAAGATAAATAATATATTGCATTTAATCAAATAACTTAATAAATTCCCGAAAGGAAACAATTTTAATAGATTTATATTGCTTCAATTGAAGTAAATGCTTATCTCCTGAAATGATATATTCTGCTTTTCCCTTCAGAGCACATTCAAGAAAAATATTGTCAGAAGGATTTTCCTCAATAATGTTTACTTTTTTCTTATTAAAATTCCTGGGCGATAAAAAGTTTTTCCATCAATAGTAACTCTTATTTTCGGCCAGTCTTTAATTTCTGTAAGAATTTCAATTCTATCTTTAAAGCAGATGATGGTATCCTCACACTTTGTTCCCCTTATAGTTGGATTCCAAGCAAAAGCTTGCCTTTCCCTTACTTTTTCTTTTAATCCAGGATAAACAATCCATTCTCTTTCTAAATAACCAATTGCTCCTCCTTGATGATGCGCCTTCCACTCATCCTTATATCCTTCCGCCTCATAGGCTTTCTGTCCAGCTTCGAGAATTTTAAAAGCAGGCATTCCTGGTCGAGTCATGCTCAGATAAGTGCTATCAACTCTAGCTACTGATTGCATCTTTTTCTTTAAATCTTTTGGCAAAGGACCAAAATGCACAAGACGAGTCATTGCAATAACTAAACCCCATTTTTCAGCACAAATATTAATCATGGCATATTTTTTAAGTTTTTTCTCAGTCGGAGTTGCATGCCGATAATTGTAGATGCGTTCATCAGTACCAATAAGAATTACAGTTGGTCTAATTCCTCTCCTCATTAAAGCATCAGAGGTTAAGGCTTCAATTTGTTTCTCGCTCATTCCTGGTTTAATTTTATAACAGACCTCTTTCACTGCCTGCGCACATTGAAATCCAAGCCAGCGATATTTTTTAATTTCACAATCTGTAAGTTGATACCTTATTTTGGAAAATTCATTTGCTACAAGAACTGTTCCAGGGAAGGGAATATCCGAACCTATTTTCATTCCAGAAGTTAAACTTTTAATAATTTCTAATTTTCTATTTGGTTTTAAAAATTCCTCAAACCATTTAAATTCTCTAAGTTCAAATCCAAGTCCTTTTAGAGCTTCATTCATTAAACGGGAAGATTCACTATTACTTGCAATTAAATATTTCTTTCCATTTTTTAGAATAAGTAATGGAGCACATCCTATTTCACTTGTAATTACAATGTGACTGTCTCCACCGCCTGTCATCCAGGCAAAATTTCGCACAGTAGAAAGTAAAATGCCATCGAGTTTATTTTTCTCTAAAAATAAATAAACTCTTTTTAATTTTTCATTCACCTCAGTTTTTCGCTCCTCAAAAGTAATAATTGATTCATTGAATGAATAGAGATAATTAACCAAGATAAAGATTAATAATGAATAGTTAAGAAACCTGATTCTCATTTTTCTTCTCCTAAAGTAATTTTTATTTCTTTTCTTATATATCTTTCCATCTCTTTTGGAAAGTAAATGCTTAAAAATTTCTTTGTTGTATCTTTTTTAATAATTTTCGCACCTTTTATAAAATTAATTTCTCTTCTTGTAATTACTTCTAAAGGATAAGTTTTTCCTCCAAGACCTTCTAAAATTAAATATAAATCGTTATTTTCCATTTTTGCTTTTATAAGTTTTAATTCTTTTGCTCTATCTCCAATTTCCACTTTTTGCACTGGAATGATAATATCTGTCCTTTTCTGGTAATATAATTCAATTTTTATTTCTTTTCCTGGAAAAAGAGGAATTTTTGATATTTGACAATAAATTTTCCCATCGATTTCTAATTTGTTGAAAGAGGTGAGCTTATTATTAACTTTTACTTCTTTTATTTCAGTCCCAAAACCTATAAAAGGTGTAAATGATAAGTAAAAAGTCTTCTTATTTTTATTAGAACTTTTCATAGTGAGAGCTAATGCATTGATTTTCTTTTCTATTTTAAAATTAAACCAATTTTCTCCAATTCTATAATTTTCAATTTCTACCTTGTTCCAGTTTCCAGGCAATTGAGGTGAAAATCGTATTTCATTCTTTAAAGTATTTCCTTCAAGTCCAAGCAAACCTCTCATTGTAGCAGTTATAATTGGCGAAGAGGAAAATATTTGAAAAGGGACAGCCTCTTCTATAGGAATAAAGAATTCGCCTGAGAAAAGCTCCGAGCAGAAACCAAGAGCATCAGTGAATGTATTTCTTACTAAAGACTTCAAATGAGAAAATCCTGAGAGGATGTGATTATATTTAAATTCAGCCAAAGTAGCATAACCAGTAACAAATGGCCATACGGTCCCGTAATTATAATTTAAAGGGTTATAATATAGGCTTTCTTTTGATAGCATTCTTACTCCCCAGTCAGTACTGAGTTTTGAAGAGGAAAGAAGCTGGAGAACATGTTTAGCTTTTTTAGAATCAAGTAATTTGAAAATCATTGGTACGGAAACCCATACTGTATCTTCTTTTAATTTACCTCCATCAATAGTTAAGGCAAAACAGAATTTTTTCTCCTTTTCCAACCAGAATTTTTCATTCAAAGATTTAAAGGAAATTTGGAACCAATTTCGCGCTTTACGAGCCAAGGAATAATCCTTCATAAGCTCAGCCATTTCTGATAAAACTTTCCAAGCTTGAGTTGAAAGACCAGCTAAGTAAATATCGGTTTTTGTTTTTCCAAGAAATGCTCCGAGTTCCAAAGCTGCCATTCCAGCAACAGAATTTTCCATAAGTCCATCATTATCAGTATCAGTAGAGAGTATATATTGATATGCCTTTTTTATTGAGGGCCAACTTTCCTGAAGGAAATTTAAATCTCCAGACGCTTTAATATAATCATATAAAGAAATAATATAATAAGGTGTGGTTTCTGCATGATAGAAACCGTATGGATAATCTCCAAACCAATTAATATAGCCTGCACCTTGAGAAAGTTCATGCATAATTTTTCCATCTCTCCGCTGGTTTTTTCTAATAAGCGTTAAAGCTTCACGAGTTTTTAAAAAGTCTCCGTAACTATTCAGAGCAAAGGAATTGTAAAAAGTATCGCCTCCGAAAAACCAAGCAAAGCCTGGTCTTTCGCTTCGACCTGAAAGCCCATATCCTGCAATAAGACCACAACCAAGATGAGGATTACAAACAAAAGCTTTGTCTACCGCCAGTTTTGCCCATTGAAAAGCACGATTAAGAGAGGTGTCAGGAGTTTTTATAATTACAAATTGATTTAATACCTTTTCATAATATTCAAAATTTTCTCTGAAAAATTTCTTTATTGAGGAGAGAGCTTCAAAATATATTTTTTCTGCCTCTTTTCCTCCTTCCACACTTGCTGAAACAATAATAGGAATAAAATATTTTCTGCTTATTTCTTGTGTAAAATCAATTTTAATTTGAAGAGGTATTTCAGGTAAAGCATGGGCAGGAGGTGAAGTATATTTTTTCCCAATAGGACATCCAATAAGAGCTACATTTCTTCTTGTCCCTTCTGAAATAATAAAATATTTCTTCTCGTCATTCCAATAGCTATATTGACCACCAAGCCCAGCAGGCCACATTGGCTTTAAATCAGGGACAAAACTCACAATTATGGAAAGAGGTTTAATAGTTTCAACTGAAAGTAAAATAACTATAGCCTTTTTATTAAGAGGACAAAACATTATTTCTTTTATTCTAAAAGAGGGATGAGCGTAGAGGATTTCCGTGTAATGGGGATAAACAGTGATAAATTGAGCAGATTCTTTACCTTGAATTAACCGGTTTTCTTCAATTAAGAAAGAGAGGTTGAAATCATGAAATATTTTGAGAGGATAAATCCAAGCCTCAAAATTTCCTTCTTCTGTTCCAAGTATGGAGCTTTTTCTACCGGTACATGCAAAGAATTTTCCAATTTGAACATTTCTTTTTAATTTCAATTTTGAAGGAATAAAGTTGAATTTTTCAATTAAGTATTTTTCATTTGCAGAAAATAGAAAAGAATTAAATAAAAAAATTAATATCAAACTGAAAAAAATTTTTTTTCTCATTTTTTCCTTTCCTCTAAAAAAATTTGAATATTGTATATCAGAAAAAATCGATAATTACAAGACTAATAATTTTTTCTTGACAATAAATTTTTAATTAATTATTATCTCAGAGGAGCCAAGAGATGGGGGGTCTCGAGAGGGATCCCTCGTCTTTGGGGGGAGGCAAAAAAATAAGAAAAAGGAGGTTAAAAAATGAGGAAAGGTTTAGTTAAAGGAATTAGTTTAATTGTATGTGTGGGTATTTTGCTTACTTTCACTCCGGTTCTAAATTCAGGTCCAAGAGTTGATAAGAGTAAATTTGAGATGCAGTGGAGAGCTTTTCTGAAAGCATTGAGCTGGTTCTTTACTCCAAATACCTGGTTCACTTTTGATGGCTCAAAAGATGTAAAGTCTCCATTTTCCTACAATTATCCAGCTACAAGGAGCATGAAAATCGCAGGTGATACACCAATAGATGATCCATATCCCCCAGGAGGAGGAACTACTGATCCTGACAATAGATAAGATCAATAAAATCTAAAAACCTAAACTTTTTAATTAAATATTTTTAAGCCCATCTTTTGAAAGATGGGCTTTTTTTTATTGACAAATAATAAAAAAGGGATTAAATTAATAATACGGAAGAGGGAGAAGTGAAAAAGTTCGTTTTCCTTTTGATAGGTATTTTGCTTTTAATTGAAGTTCCTTTGTATGCAAATCAAAATACTTCTTTAGAATATAAATCAGCAATTAATTTAGCTCTAAAGTATTATAAAAAAGGAAATTATGAAAAGGCAATTCTCTATTACAAAAAAGCATTAATTTTTACTGATCTCTCTAATTTATTAGAAAGTAAAATTAGCAATTTAATTGATATTGGTAATTGCTATTGGTACCTTAGGAATTATCAAAAATCAATTGATTATTATTCTCAAGCTTTAGAAATAGCTCAGAAAATAGGAAATAAAGAAGCAGAAAGTGAATGTCTTAGAAATATTGGTCTTACATGCTGGAAATTAGGTGATATTCAAAAGGCAATTTACTATTATAAAAGAGCGTTAGAGGTTGCGAGGGAAATAAATGACAAAAAGAGACAAGCAAGATGTCTAAATAATCTTGCATTTATTTACAGGTCACATGGTGATTACATAAAGGCTCTTGATTGTTTTGAAGAAGCCCTTGATATTTTTCGTTATATGAAAGATGATTATGGAGTTTTGATATGTCTTAATAGCCTCGGAGTCCTTTATTGGTATTTAGGCTATTACACAAAGGCAGTGGATTATTATAAGCAGGCTCTTGATTTAGCAAGAAAATTAAATAAGAAAAAAGCAGAAGGAGGTATTCTTAATAATTTGGGTATTATTCATCGTCATCTTGATGACTATGAGCAAGCATTAAAGTATTATGAGGAAGCTCTAAATTTGATTAGAGCAGAGAATGAGAAAAGAGATGAAGGACGGTGGCTAAATAATATCGGCAATCTTTATTTCGATCAAGCTTATTACAAAAAAGCCCTTTCCTATTATAAACAGTCATATGAAATTTCAAAAGAAGTAAACGACCAGATTAATTTAGTTAATTTAACATGCAACATGGGTCTCACCTATGCTCGCCTGCATAATTATCCAGAAGCAATAAAATATTCCAAGATGGCATTAGAGCTCAGCAAAGAGACAGGTCAGTTCAATGTTATGTGGGAAGCCTACTTTGACCTTGCTCAAGCTTATGAAAAGCAGAAAAAATATAAACTTGCTCTGGAAAATTATGAGAAAGCAATAAAATTAATAGAGAGTTTAAGGAGCAGAATAAAGATTTCTGATTATAAAGCAGGATTTTTAAGAGATAAGGTAGAAGCCTATCATGGAATGATTAATCTTCTTTTCAAACTATATAAACTCAATTCTTCCCCTGAATATATTAAAAGAGCATTTAATCTTGCAGAGAGAGCAAAGGCAAGAGCATTCCTTGATTCCTTAGCTGAATCCCAGATAGAGATTGGAAAGGGAATTGACCCAATACTGAGAAAGCAGGAAAAAGAAATAACAAGTGCAATATCAAGGATATATACGAAGTTAGTTAATTCTGATCTAACAAAAGAAGAGAGAAAAAGAATGCTGGCTGAACTTGATAATTTAGAAAACGAGTTAGAAGATGTTAAAAGAAGAATAATTCAGAAAAGTCCTGCTTATGCAAATCTGAAATATCCTGAACCAGTTACTCTTGAAGAAGCTCAGAGTAAACTCCTTGATAATAAATCAGTCTTCCTTGAGTATTCTCTAGGAAGAGAAAATTCCTATCTCTTTGTGGTTAAAAAAGATAGTATTAAAATGTTTGCTTTACCCTCACAAAAAGAAATAGAAAAGAGAGTTTTCAATTATATGATATTTATATCTCAGCCTGCTCCTCCATCGGAAGAGAAAATTAAAAAAGGTTATAATGCAGGTTATAAACTTTATAAGACTCTAATTACTCCTGCTCTTGAAGAAATTAAAGGCATTGAAAAATTATACATAATTCCAGATGGAATTTTGCATTATTTACCCTTTGAAACTCTTGTAATGAAAAACAAAGGGACAAAAGCAAAATTCTTGATTGAGAAATATGAAATTGCATATGCTCCTTCAACTTCAGTGCTTAGAGAAATAGTAGCTCGTGAAGTAGAAAAGAAAAAAGAAAGGAACAAGAAAAGCTTAATAGCTTTTGGAGATCCTGTTTTTGGAAAGGCAGAGGCATTAGGAGATAAAACTCAGTTTATTATAAGAAGAGGCTTATATTCTGAGGCAGGATTTAAATTTAATAGACTTAAATTCAGTGGAATAGAAGTTAATGAAATTTCTGCCCTATTTCCGGAAAAGGAAAGAGATGTTTTCTTGAGGGAAAAAGCAAAAGAAGAAGTAGTGAAATATAGGGATTTAAAGAAATACAAAATCATTCATTTCGCAACACATGGATTTATAGATGATGTTAAGCCTTCTCGTTCTGCAGTTATTCTCACTCTGGATAATGACCCAAAAGAAGATGGTTTCTTACAAATGAGAGAAATATTCAATCTTGATTTAGATGCTGAATTGGTTACCCTGTCAGCTTGTCAGACTGGGCTTGGAAAATTAATAAAGGGTGAAGGAATTGTTGGATTAAGTAGAGCATTTTTCTATGCAGGAGCTTCCTCTGTTTTAATGTCTCTCTGGACAGTTAATGATCATGCAGCTGCTCAATTTATGGAAAGATTTTATTATCATTTAAAAAATGCAAAACCTAAAGCAAAAGCCTTAAGAAAGGTGAAATTAGAAATGTTGAGATCAAAAACAGTGCTTTCCCATCCCTATTACTGGGCTGGGTTTATACTTTCGGGAGAAAGCACTGGCAAAATAACAAATTTTTCACTTATGAATTTACTAAATTATGCAATAAGAATCTTACTTCTAAGTACTGCTCTCTTTTTTGTGATTTTCTTTTTTAAAAAAGAAACTAAATTATTCTAAAAATACCCCTTCTTGATCTTGCAATTATTAAACCCTGGTTAGATAATGCTTTTATCTCCCAGAAATAAAAATCTCTTTTAATTATTTTGCTCTTTATTTCCTCAGGTAATTTAATTTTGTTATTTGTTGTTTCAATTTTCCAAATTAAATTTTCTTTATTATCATAAATTGACAGAATATATTTTGAGCTACCTTCAATTTTATTCCAGTAAAAGTATTGAGGATAAATTCTTAGTTCTCCGTGGGGGTAGTAAAGGTTTATTATCTCGCTTCTTAAGGTTTCTTCATGAGGGGCAAAGAATCCTGAATGTGCAATTTTTTGATAAAAATAAATAGAAATTCCACTAATGAATATTAGAAAAATAAGGAGAGTAGCGAAGGCCCATTTTTTGACTTTTAAAAAATTAATAATTTTATAAAATGAATTTATCTTTATTGGTTCATGGGACTCAAAAATAATATCTTTGAAGATTTCTCTGCCCCTTTCCTTAATTGTTTCAAAAATTTTTTCTCTAAATATTAATTCCTTTGAACAGTTTGGACAGATAAAATAGTGTTTTTCAAATTCTTCCTCTTTCTTTTCACTTAATCTATTAAGTAGATAATCATCTATTTGTTTCTCAAATTTGCATTTTTTCTCCATTTTACCCCTTTTGTTTTTATAAAGATAATTTAACTTGAATCCTATGTCAAGTAAATTGGATTTGGTTTTGACGTTTTAATTTTATTGTAAAAATATCAATTTTTTGATAAAAGAATTTCATATGAAAAAAACTTCTTTAGTCATTCATACTCCATCAAAGCATCCTTTATGGAGATTTCCAAGGGAGAAAGTAGATGACCTAAAAAGGAAATTTCCGCAATTGGATATTCATTTAATTTATGATGAGGAAATAGACAGTTTGCTTCTTGAAAATTGCGAAATTCTTGTTACTGGCAGGATAAAGCCTCAAGATTTTAAAAAGGCTAAAAATCTTAAATGGATTCATTCACCATTTTCAGGTGTTGGTAATTTTCTTTTCACTGAATTTGTTGAAAGTAATGTGCTTTTGACCAATAGTAGAGGAGTAAATGCTATTCCTGTGGTTGAACATATATTAGGCCTCATGTTTTCCTTTTCAAGATATTTGTATTTGAGCTGGAAATACCAGAAAGAGAAAATCTGGGCACAAGAAATAATTTGGAGTCAAAGTCCTTTGCCAAGAGAATTGGCTGGTAGCACCCTGGGAATTATTGGCCTTGGAGAAATAGGGAGAAGACTGGCAGAGAGAGCAAAAAAGTTAGAAATGAGAGTTTTAGGAATTAAGAAAAATATAAATGAAAAAGTTCCTTTTGTGGATATTGTTCTTCCTCTTTCCCAGCTTGATTTTCTATTAAATAATTCTGATTATGTTGTCTTGGTTTTACCAAGGACAAGAGAGACAGAGGGATTAATGGATTACAAAAGATTTAAAAAAATGAAAAAGAATTCCATTTTCATTAATGTTTCCAGAGGGAAGCTTGTTAAAGAAAAAGATTTAATTAGAGCTTTAAAAGAAGGATTGATTCTTGCGGCTGGACTTGATGTTTTTGAGGAGGAGCCTTTGCCACAAAATAGTGAATTATTCAAATTACCAAATGTTATAATCACACCCCATATAGCTGGCGTTAGTCCCAATTTCTGGGATAATGTCTATAAGTTGTTAAGTGAAAACATAGAGAGATTTTTAAAAGGTTTGCCATTAATAAATTTGGTAAATAAGAAAGAAGGCTACTGAATATTGTAAGCAAAAAATTCAGTTAAGCAAAATCCTATTCTTAAAAGAATATACACTATTTACTCCTTGACTTGGAAAAGGAATGAAATGTTATAATAGAATTCAGTAAATTTTGTATGATTCAATTTAATTAGTGCTATTGACAAGAAATGTATTATTAGATAGTATAAAACCATTGTATTTATGAGAATTAGAATAGCAAATCATTCGGGTTTTTGTTTCGGGGTTAAAAGAGCAATTAAAATTGCTCAAGAGATCAGGAAAGAGAGAAAGGGAAAAGTTCTGACTCTTGGAGATTTAATTCATAATAAGAGGGTTATAGAAGAGTTACGGAAAGAAGGAATAGACTCAGTGGATGACATAAGTAAGATAAATGAGGGAACAGTCATAATAAGATCCCATGGAGTTTCTCCTTCAGTCATTGACCAATTAAAGAAGAAACAGATTGAAATAATTGATGCTACATGCCCTTTTGTTAAAAGAATTCAAAGGCTTGCTAAAAAAATTGTTGATAGTGGTTATGAATTAATTATAGCAGGAGATCCAAATCATCCTGAAATTAGAGCTTTAATTGGATACACAAATGGAGAGGGTGTTATAATCAACAGTCTTCAAGAAATTAAAAATTTAAAGAAAAAATCAAGACGCGCTATAATTGCTCAATCTACCCAGGATATCAATTTTTTTAAAGAGATTGTATCCAGGCTCATTGATATTACAAATGAACTAAGAGTTCTAAATACAATTTGCGATTCTACCAGAATTAGACAGAAATCTACTTCAAAGCTTGCTTCTGAGGTTGATGTAATGTTCATTGTAGGGGATAAGAAAAGCTCTAATACCAATAAGTTGTTTAAAATAGCAAAAGAGATTCAGCCTAAAACCTATTTTATTGAGAATGCAGATGATATAAAACCAGAGATGATAAATTCATATGAAGAAATAGGAATTTCAGCAGGGGCTTCAACACCTCAGGATTTAATAGATGAAGTTATAAATAAAATAAAGGGAATTAAAACAAATAAATGTTATGGGGAGAGGGAATCAACATGGATGAATTAAGAAGTAAAGAAGAAAAAGAAGAACTCACTCCTGAAGATTATATTGAACTAATTGAAAAATACCAGTGTTCTTTAAAAGATATAAGCGAAGGGAACATAATTCAAGGTCGAGTTGTTAAAATAAGACAGGATGATGTACTGGTGGATATAGGATATAAAACAGAAGGTGTCGTCCCAATACAGGATTTTGTTGATTGGGAAGGAAAAATTTCTGTTAATGAAGGAGACACAATTAATGCAATGGTCATGAGCACCAATTATAGAGAGGGTTATGTTTTACTTTCCAAGAAAAAAGCTGAAGAGGTTATTGCTTGGAGTGAGCTTGAAAAAGCTTATGCACATAATGGATGGGTTAAGGGAAGAATAATACAGAGATTGAAAAATGGTTATACCGTTGATGTAGGCGTAAAAGCCTTTTTGCCAAAATCTCATATTAATTTAAGAAAAATAAAAGGCTCAAATAATATAATTGGTCAAGAACTTAAATTTAAAGTTTTAAAACTTGAAAGAAGGAATAATACCATAATATTGTCATATAATCTTTATTTGCAGGATGAAAAAGAAAAGGCAAAAAGAAGAGTATTCAGTAATCTTGAGATTGGAAAGTTAGTCAAGGGTAAAATAACTTCTATCACAAATTTTGGCGCATTTGTTGATTTAGGAGGTATAGAGGGACTGTTACACATAAATGATATGTCGTGGGGAAGAATTAGTCATCCCTCTGAGATGTTTTCAGTAGGACAGGAAATTGAAGTTGTTGTGCTTAATTTCAATGAAGAAGAAGAGAGGATTGCCCTTGGTTATAAACAAAAATTCCCTGATCCATGGGAAAGTGTTGAAGAAAAATATAAAATTGGGGAGAGAATAAAAGGAAAAGTGGTAAGCTTGGCTGATTTTGGAGCATTTGTGGAAATTGAGGAAGGGGTCGAAGGCTTAATTCATATTTCTGATTTGACCTGGTCAAGAAAACAAATTCATCCTAAGAAAATTCTTTCAATAGGAGATATAGTGGAAGTTGTTATCCTTGATATAAATGCGAAAGATAGAAGAATGTCTCTTGGATTGAAACAGACAAGACCTCATCCATGGAAGATTTTTGCTGAGAGATATAAAGAGGGTTCAATTGTAAGAGGGAAAATTACAAAAATTACTGATTTTGGTGCTTTTCTTCAGGTTCAGGATGAAATTGAAGGATTAATTCATATCTCAGATATATCATGGGAAAAAATAAAACATCCGTCTGAGGTCCTTCAAGTTGGGCAGGAAGTTGAAGCAATAATTTTGAAATTAGATCCTGAAAATCAAAAATTATCTCTTGGTATAAAACAGCTTGAGGGAGATAAATGGGAGGAATTCTTTGAAAAATTCAAACTTGGGGATATAGTTGATGTTAAAATTACAAGAGTAGTTAATTTTGGGGTTTTTGGAGAGATTTTTCCAGGAATTGAGGGATTAATTCATCTCTCTGAATTAAGTGAAGAGAGAATTGATAATCCTGCTCAACATTTTTCTGAGGGAGATATTAAACCAGCAATGATTGTCAGAATAGATCAGAAAAACAAGAAAATTGCTTTAAGTTTTAAGAGAGCTCAGGAAGAACTGGTAAAGAGAGAATATCAGAAATATTTACAATCTGGCAAAAAAACCGTAACCCTTGGAGATATAATGAGAGCTAAACTTAAAAATTTACCTATAAATGAAAAAACAGGAAATAATAAGGAGGAGAATAATGGTAAAAGCTGATTTGGTAAATCTTCTTTCTCAAGAATTAAATATTTCAAAACAACAGGCTGAAACAGCCGTCAATCTATTTTTTAAATCAATAAAAGAAGCACTTTTAAATAAAGAAGAGGTTGAATTAAGAGGATTTGGAAGTTTCAGATTTAGAGAAAGAAAATCGAGAATTGGAAGGAATCCTCGAACAGGCGAAAAGGTTCAGGTTCCAAATAAAAAAGTTCTTTATTTTAAAGCAAGCAAACTTCTAAAAGAACATATAAACAAATAGAATGGAATATATTTGGGCTCCATGGCGAGAAAAATATGTAAAGAAAATTTGCGAGATGAAAGAATGTATTTTCTGTAAGGCGCTGGCTTCTAATAATGATGAGGAAACTTTTATTCTTTTCAGAGGAAATCATAATTTTATAATTTTAAATACATTTCCTTATAACTGTGGACATTTAATGATTGCTCCCTTTTCACACCTTTCTTCTCCAGAACTTTCCACAGAGGAATCACTGAGAGAATTTTTTATTATGATGAATTTGAGTTTAAATGTTCTAAAAGAAGCATATAACCCTCAAGGATTTAATATTGGAATGAATCTTGGAAAAAGTGCAGGTGCAGGAGTTGTAGACCATTATCATCTTCATATTGTTCCTCGGTGGGAAGGTGACGCAAATTTTATGCCCCTTTTTGGGAAAACAAAAGTATTACTCGAGGATCTACGAACAACTTATAACAAGCTTCTACCCAAATTTAAAAAGAAAGGCGAAGAGGTATTCCAGAAAAATGAATTTTGAATTAAGCGAAGAACAGCTTCTTTTAAAAGAAACAATAAGAGAATTTGCAGAAAAAGAAATCTCTCCACTTGTGAGGGAATATGAGAAAAAAGGGGAATATCCATTGGAAATCTTAAAAAGACTTTCTGATTTAGGAATAATGGGTATGGAAATCCCATCAGAATATGGAGGAAATGAGCTATCCAAACTTTCAGAAGTTATAATTATAGAAGAATTAGCAAGAATATGTCCGTCTACAGCATTAATTGTCTGTGTTCATAATTCAGTGTTTTGTTATCCCATTTTAAAGTATGGTAATGAAGAACAAAAGAAGAAATATTTACCATCAGCTGCTAAAGGTGAAATTATCGGAGGATTCTGTTTAACAGAGCCTCAAGCAGGTTCAGATGCTGCGAATCAGAAGACAAGAGCAATAAGAAAAGGAGATTTTTATATTTTGAATGGAACAAAGTCATGGATTACAAATGCGACCATAGCACAGGCTTTGATTATTATAGCTGTTACAGATCCAGAAAAAGGTCATAAGGGAATAAGTGCTTTTATAGTTGATACTTCTAATCCAGGATTAAGAATTTCTAAAGTTGAAAAGAAGATGGGATTGAAATCTTCTCAAACTGCTGAGATAGTTTTAGAAGATTGTAAGGTTCCTGCAGAGAATTTATTGGGAGAGGAAGGAATGGGTCTTAAAATAGCTTTGAGCAGTCTTGATGGTTCAAGGATAGGAATTGCTGCTCAATCAGTTGGACTTGCTCAAAGAGCTTTAGAAGAAGCGGTTATGTATTCAAAACAGAGATATGCTTTTAATAAACAATTATCAGAATTTCAGGCTATTCAATTTATGATAGCTGATATGGCAACAATGTTAGAAGGCGCCAGACTTCTAACATATAGAGCTGCAAATTTGAAGGACAGGGGAGAATCTTATACTAAAGAAGCATCAATGGCGAAGCTTTATGCTTCCGAAGTTGCAAATAAAATTGTCTATCAAGCCCTTCAAATACATGGTGCTTATGGTTATTCAGAGGAATTCATTATTGAAAAACTTTATAGAGATGCACGGGTATTAACAATTTATGAAGGTACATCAGAGGTTCAGAGAATTGTAATTGCAAGAAATATTCTTAAAGAAGATTAATAGAGGAGTAGAAAGATGTTAAAGGCGATGAGAAAAAATCTAAAAGCCTTAGCTCCAACACTCTGGCTTGTAATTGCAGCATTCATTATCACAATTTTTGCAGTCTGGGGAGGGGCAGGAAGAATAGCTGGGAGGAGAGCAGTTGATTATGTAGCAATAATTGGAAAGGAGAAAATTTCAACCGAACTTTATAGAAGAACCCTTCTTCAAAGACTTCAGAATCTGAGAAATCAACTTAATAAGGAAATTAATAGACAGCTTATTGAACAATTAAATATTCCTCAGGAAATTCTCAATAGAATGATTCAAGAAATAATTATACTACAGCTTGCGAGAGAACTTGGAGTTGGTGCAACAGATGAGGAAGTTAGGGATAGAATTATGAGTTTTGAGGTATTTCAAAGAAATGGGAAATTTGTTGGTTTTGAGGAATATAGAAGAATTCTAAATTGGAATCGAATTTCTGTGGCTGAATTTGAAGATAGTTTAAGAAGGGAAATAACAATTAATAAAGTAATAAATCTAATAACAGGAAGCATTCCAGTTACAGACGAAGAAGTACTTGAGAATTATAAAAGGGAAAATGAATACGTAAATTTGGAATATATAATTATAAATATTGATAAAATCAAATTAAATAAAGAACCAACTCAAGAACAATTAAAGAATTATTTTTATAAAAACAGGGATAAATACACAATTCCTGAGAAAAGAAAAGGTGCACTTGTTTTTATAAAATTTGAAGATTTAAAACCAGAATTTACAATCACAGAAGAAGAGATCAAGAAATATTATCAGGAGAATGCCAATAGATTCAAGATTCCAGAGAAAATTCGGGTTAGTAGGATATATCTTTCCTTTAAAGACAAGAATAAGGAAGAGATAAAAAAGAAAGCCCAGGAAATTTTAGATAGGATTCGAAAGGGAGAAGATTTTGCTCAACTGGCTAAGGAATATTCGGAAGATGAAAAAAGAGAAGAGGGAGGCGATTGGGGAGAATATGAATGGAGAAGACTCAGTGTAAATGAGCAGAGAAAAATTGGAGAGCTTGGTGAAGGTGAAGTTTCGGATTTGATTGAATTAGAGGATGGGTATTCAATAATTAAAGTTACACTCAAGGAACCTTCTAAGGTTAGACCACTTGATGAAGTTAGGGAGATAATTAAGGATAATTTGCTGTTTGAGAAAACAGGGAGATTGGCAGAAGAGAGGATTCTGAAGCTTGAGAAGAGTGCACGAAAAAAGAGGGATTTAAGAAAGGCAGCTGAGGAGATGAATTATAAAGTTGAATCTACTTCACTCTTGGAAAAAGGTGAGGCTATAGAAGAGATTGACCCTTCTGGCTTGATCAGTCAGTCCTTATTTAAATTAAAAGAGGGGGAAATAAGTAGCCCTATTTATACTTTTAAAGGAATAGGTCTTGTTCAGCTTGAGAAAATTCAGTCTTCAAGAAAAGCAGAGTTTGATGAGGTCAAAGATAAAGTAATAGAGGATTTGAAAGTGGAATTAAAAAAGAAAGAAGCTTTTAAATTAGCAGAGAAGCTTAGAAAAGAATTATTAAAGAATAAACAAGATATGGAAGAGATTGGTAAAAAATTCGATGTAGATTATAAAAAGGTTGAAAAATTTAAGAGAGGAAATACTCTTGGAGGAGTGGGACTTATTAAAGACATTGAAGAGAAAATATTCTCTATGGATTTAAATAGAGTCAGCTCCCCTTTTGAGTTCCCTAAGGGGTATATTCTTGTCAGGGTCCTTAATAAAAAAGAAATTGACATGAAAGAGTTTGAAAAAAATAAAGAAAAGGAAAGAGAAAAGCTAAAAAATGTGAAAAGAAACATGTTCTTTAACTCATATCTTTCAAAACTTATAGAGAGGATAGGAGTTAAAGTTAACTATAAACTTTACGAAGAAATCAATAACGAAATTTTATCTCGTTTCGAGAGATAGAAAAAAATTGAAATTTCAATATTTAATCAAAATAGTACCATTTTGCTTTTTATTCAAAAAATTTTTATATAAAAGGAGGTAAAAGTGGAAAGTCAATCCAGAAAAACCCTTCCTCCGGAGGCATATCGTGAATTAAAGCCAGGAGAAAAATATATTCCTTATGTACCTCCAGAAAAAGAAATAGAAGAAGTAACCACTCGTTCAGTGTCATGGGGTTTGTTTATGACCATTCTTTTCACTTTTGCTGCAGCTTATTTAGGATTGAAAGTTGGAACTGTTTTTGAAGCAGCTATTCCAATTGCAATTTTAGCAGTTGGTATTGGCTCCTGGTATAGTAGAAAAAATACAATCTTAGAGAATGTTATTATCCAATCAATTGGAGCAGCTTCTGGAGCAATAGTTGCAGGTGGAATTTTTACACTTCCTGCTTTATTCATACTTGACTTACCAGTAAACTTTTTGATGATGTTTTTCTCAACTTTTCTTGGAGGATGTCTTGGAATATTCTTTTTAGTTCCTTTAAGGAGATTCTTCTGTTTAGAACAGCATGGAAAACTTCCATTTCCTGAAGCAACTGCCACAACTGAAATATTGGTTGCTGGAGAAGCAGGTGGAGAACAGGCAAAAGTGCTTCTTTTAAGCATGGTAATAGGTGGGATTTATGATTTTTTAGCAATAGGGGTTAAATTATGGAATGAATTACTGACTTTTAAATGGCTTGGTTTTACTCAAAAATTGGCTGAGAAAGCAAGAATTGTTTTGAAAATTGATGCTCTAGCTGCTTTTCTTGGATTGGGATATATAATTGGTTTGAGATACAATGCAGTGATTGTAGCTGGAAGTCTGCTTTCTCATTTTGCATTTATACCTATAATCTGGTATATAGGACAGCATTTACCCCAATCTTTATACCCAGGCACAGTACCAATTAGTCAAATGAGCGAAGTTGAGATTTTCAGAACATATGTTCAGAAAATTGGAATAGGTGCTATTGCAATGGCAGGTTTTTTAGGAATAGTTAAGTCATTGCCAATTATGATTAAGTCTTTCTCCATCGGATTTAGAGAGATTTTCAGGAAAGCAAAAGGAAGTTTTTCCCAAAGAGAGAGGACTGATACTGATTTAAAAATGTCAACTATAATTATAGGAACTTTTTTGACATCTGTGGCAATTTTTATATATTTTCTTGTTATTTCAAATGTTAAATTTGCACTCTTAGGATTAATTATCTGTTTTCTTTTATCCTTTCTTTTCACAACTGTTGCTGCTTATGCAATTGCAATTGTTGGAACAAATCCAGTTTCAGGAATGACATTAATTACTTTAATTATAAGCAGTGTTATTTTAATTGGAGCAGGTTTGTCAGGTGAGAAAGGAATGGCTGTAGCCCTCCTTATTGGTGCTGTTGTTTGTACAGCGCTATCCCTTGCTGGCTCTTTTATCACTGATTTAAAAATAGGATACTGGCTTGGTGCGACTCCGAGAAATCAGGAAAGATTTAAATTTTCCGGTGTATTGGTAGCAGCAGGAATAGTTGGCTTAGCAATTTTTCTTCTTGATAAGGCTTTTTCATTCAAAAGTGGAGCCCTACCAGCCCCACAGGCAAATTTAATGGCAGCTATTATAAAATCTCTTATGTCAAAGGAACCAATTACCTGGCTTTTATTTGGAACTGGCGCAATTATTGCATTAATAATTGAAATGTCTGTTGTTCCAACTTTAGCATTTGCTCTTGGAATGTATCTTCCACTGGAATTAACAACCCCGCTTTTAATAGGCGGTTTCCTCTCTTATTTAGTGAAAAAATCAGCAAAAGAGGAGGATATTTCTCAGAAAAGGAAACAGAGAGGAACTTTAATTGCTTCAGGTTTTATTGCAGGTGGCGCTTTAATGGGAATAATCTATGCGGTATTAAAGGTTGCTAAAATTGATAGATTCGTAAGTGTTGGAATTCCTATGATTCAAAAGGCTGGAAGATGGGTTGAAGGAACTCCATATCCTTGGTATTTAAATTATGGTGAAATTTTTAGCTTAATTGCCTTTATGATTCTATGTTGCTATCTTTACTTTGATTCAAAAAAAGCTGCTTAATTACTGGATTGACGTTTATAGTTTAAAATAAATTCTTGTAAATAATTATAAAAAACTTTTCTGGCAGTATTACTTGCATATTGACTTTCAGGATGAAATTGAGTTGCTATAACATTACCAATTCTTATTATTTCAATTCCGTCTTTACTTTTTGCTAAAATTGTTCCCTGGCCTAAATTTTTCTTTTTAGAAAAGGGAACTGAATAATTATGATATTCTTTTGTAATAAATGAGTCACCTGGTTTTCCGATATTCATAAAAATTGGGTCATCCTTTAAAATTTCAATAGTAACATCCTTGTCCCATGAGCCTCCTTTTACTAATTTCCCTTTCTCTGGGTCTAATAAATAAGCTAATAACTGCAACCCAAAACATATTAAAAATCCATATTTATTCTGTTCTATCACTATTTTTAGAAGTTTACGGACATCCTTAACCTCAGAAGAGTCTGGGAAGTATTTGGAGCTGCCAGAGATTACTAATAAATCGAATTCTCTAAATTTTGAATTTATAATATCTAAAAGTTCATTATGATTTCTTATAGTAATAACATATGGGACTCCAGCTTGATTAAAATAAGAGTTAACAAAATCACATAATTTAGAGAATAATGAAGATTGGCAATTTACTATAAGTATACGAAATTTATTTCTGGAGATTTTATTAGATTTAATGAGCTCATTTAAAGGATAAGTTATGATGTCGTGAAAAAATATGGAAAATCCTAACCCAAAAATTGGACAGTTTAATAAAAATTTTCTTCGTGTAAATTTCTTTTTATTTATTTTCATTTTTCTAAAATATTCTAAATTCAGATTGTTTTTTAGTCAAATATTTAAGTTTCTTCTTGCTTCACAAATAAAAGTTATATACAATAGCATCTACTGAATTGAAGGCTTTCCTTTAAAGAAGGAAATTATGGATTATGGTTGGCTCTCGTTAATTCCAGCTTTTTTAGCAATTCTCTTAGCTTTTCTAACTAGAGAACCTGTTTTTAGTTTAGCAGTAGCCTGCTTTTTTGGAGTCTTGCTTATGGGTAAAGGATTGGGTGGATTTCCTGAACTTTTAGTTAAAGCATTAGGTAATAGAGATTTTATGTGGGTGTGTTTAATAGAAGTATGTATAGGTATATTAGTAGCCTTTTATCAACGGAGTGGAGCAGTAAATATGTTTTCCAATAAAGTAAAATTTTGGACAAAATCTCGTGAGCAAACGCAGCTCTTAGGGTGGGCATTGGGCTTATTCATTTTTTTTAGTGATTATTTTAGTCCTCTTTTTGTTGGTCCTGTTATGAGAGATTTAACTGATCGCGCTAAAATATCAAGAGAAAAATTAGCATATATCTGTGATTCTACTTCTGCTCCTATGAGTGTTTTAGTTCCTTTTACAGGTTGGGCTATTTACATAAGTGGACTTCTAATTGGAATAGGCCCAGTAATAAATAAAAAAGTAGCTTTGTCACTTTTTATTAAATCCATACCCTTCAATTTTTACGCTATTATAACTGTTATAATGGTTGCATTTTTTGCCTTAAAGTTAATACCTGAATTTGGCCCCATGCGCAAAGCAGAACGTAGAGCAACTGAGAAAGGACAAGTTCTTCGTCCAGGTTCTACTCCAATGATGAGTTCAGATTTAACTCAGCTTCCGGTTTCTGAAAAAGGTCATCCAAACATTTGGCTTAATTTTTTTATGCCAGTTTTTATTGTGATTGGTTTCAATATGGGAACTTTCTTATTTACAGGTCAAGCTCGAGTGCTTGAAGGTTTTATGTTAGCTACTATAGTATTAGGTATAGTTATGTTTCTTCAAAAAGTAGATAATTTACATGGATTAATGAGATCAATTCTTGCAGGAATCAAAGGAGTTATGCCTGCAGTTTTAATTTTAGCTTTTGCATATGCTATAAATTATGTAAGTAGAGAAATGGGTACCGCCCAATATGTCATTAGTGTTGCTAAAGAATGGTTTAATCCAACTTTTCTACCTATTTTAGTTTTTTTGGTTAGTGCTCTTATTAGTTTCGCCACTGGTACTTCGTGGGGAACTTATGCAATAGTTATACCAATTGCTGTGCCTATAGCTTTTGAGTTTAGTCATGGGGAAATATCAAATTTGGTTTTGGCTACAATTGCAGCTACAGCTGGAGGAGGAGTTTTTGGAGATCATTGTTCCCCTCTTTCTGATACAACAGTACTGTCTTCCCTTGGGAGTGCTTGTGACCATATGGACCATGTTAAAACTCAAATGCCATATGCATTAGTAGCAGCAGGATTAGCTTCTATTTTTTATTTTATAATAATGATTTTAGGAGCTTAAAAATGAGAAATTTTCTTGTTATGGGAGCAGGAAAAATGGGGATTGTATTGGCTAAAGATCTAATTGATAGTAATCCCCAAAACAAAGTTACTCTTATAGATATTAGCTCAACACAGTTAAATAAAGCAGAAAAATTTATAAAAAGTGAAAGGTTAATCCCTCTTAAAAGAGATATAGAGGACGAAGAGCAAAGAAAGACAATTTTTGAGGGTCAAGATGTAGCTATATCCGCACTCCTTCATAAGCATAGTTTATTAGTAGTGGAGGAAGCTGTACGTAGAGGAGTTCACTTAGTAGATTTAGTAGGAGAAAAACCCTTAGATCGTCTTAAATACAATGATGAAGCAAAGGAAAAAGGAATAATTATAATATCCGGTTGTGGAGTAGCTCCTGGCATAGCTAATATTTGTGTAGGAAGAGGAGTTCATTTATTAGATGAGACAGAAAAAGCAATTATTTATGTTGGAGGCAATCCTCTTCGTCCTAAACCTCCTCTTAATTATAGTATTTTATTTTCAATTGAAAGTCTTCTTAATTTTTATGAAAGGAAAACTTCAATTCTTAAAAAAGGAAAAATAAGGAAAATTGAGCCTTTATCAGGAGTAGAATTGATTCAATTTCCTCCTCCCTTTTCAAAAATGGAATGTTTTTATACAGATGGTTTGTCCTCTCTTCTTTATACAATGAAGGGGAAAATTAAAGATGAACTTGCTGAAAAAACGGTTCGCTACCCAGGTCATGTTCAAAGTATTAAAATCTTAAAGGCATGCGGACTTTTTTCTCGTGAACCTATTTACATTAATAATCAGAAGATTATCCCTCGTGAAGTTCTTAAAGTACTTCTTGAATCCAAATTAAAATTAGGGAAAGAAGGAGATGTTACTTTAATGAGAGTAGTAGTATCAGGGAAAAAAGGAGAGGAACATGTGACTCATATTTTTGAAATGATTGATTATTATGATATGGAAAAGGGTTACACTTCTATGGCAAAAACGACATGTTATCCTGCTTCGATCATTGCCCAAATGATAGTTTCTGGCGAGATTACTCAAAGGGGTGTCCTTTTTCCTGAAAATGTTTTTCATTCTGAATTATATAATCCTTTTATGAATGCATTAAAGGACAAAGGCATCAATGTTACTCATAAAGTTATTTTTAGAAATAGAGAATCATAATTGACTTTAAATTTTTTATAGGCTATAAGTTTTTATGAAAATTAGTAAATTGGAGAGGATGAATAAGAAATTTTGATTTTCTAAATAAAAATGAAAAATTTGGAGAAAATTGTAGAAGCAAAAGGGAAAAAATTTTTACTTAAAGTAGAGACATCAGATAGACATGAAGATTATTTAAAATATGAAAAACTAAGAAATGAAATTTGGGATTATCCCGAAGATAATCTTCCAGGCAGTAGAAATATGATGTGCGAAAATTTTTTTCATGAAGGAAGTAGTCTTTTTATTGCTGTTTATAAAGAAGATGAAGACGGTGGCTTTTCAAAGCAAGATTATTCGCATCTTGTTGGTTTTTCTTATGGCTTTGTTGGAGTTAAAAACAAAGATATAGGTTTTAAAAAGCCAGAAAATCTATGGTTTTACTCTCAGTATACTGGGGTAAAAGAAGATTATCAACATTATGGACTTGGAATTTTAATCAAAGAATTTCAGAGAGAAAAATTAATTGATTTATTTGGAATTTATTTAGTGACATGTACATACGACCCTCTTACAGGAGTAAATGCTTACAGAAACATACATTATTTTGGAATGGAGGTTCTTGAATATAGAGTAGCTGCATATGGAGAATTTGGCGGAAGGTTGAATAGAGAAGATGTGCCTTGTGATAGATTTTTTATGCTATGGGATTTGAGAAAACAGGTTAAAAGACCTGAGTATGATTTAAACTCTTTAATAAAAAATAAATTAATAGTTCTTGAAGCGAATTATACGAAAATTAAGGGAAAAACCACGGAATTGGAGCTTGAAATTGCTGGAGAGGTTAATCTTAATATTGAAAATGAATTCTTGCTTGTCCAAATACCCTTTGATTTTTATAAAATGCTTTGGGAAACTGATGTGGAGAATAAGAGTATTAGAAATATTCCTCTTGATTGGAGATTAAAAACAAGGGAAATTTTTTTAAATTTGTTTGAAAGAGGGTATAAAATAATTGATTTTAGAAAGAGAGAAATAGAAGGGAAGATAAAAGATTTTTATGTTTTAAAAAAATAGGGGGTAAATCATGAAATTGCTAAAATTGTTGGGAGGTATTTTTCTATTTTTATCTTTGATTTCATTTTCTTTTGCAGAAAATAAGGCTTTAGTTTTACAAGAGATGACATGGACTGATATTCAAGAGTATTTGAAGAATAATGATATGGTAATTATTCCTCTTGGTAGCACAGAACAACATGGACCTCATTTACCTCTCGGCAGTGATTTTTTTGAAGCATTTGAAATCAGCAAATTAATATCTTCTCGGACAGGAGTTGTTGTTGCTCCTATTCTTATGGTAGGATACAGTGAATATCACTCTGGATTTCCTGGGACTTTGAGTGTAAAGCCTCAAACAATGGAGCAGGTTATTTTTGAATGCGTTGAAATGCTCATTAAATACGGTTTTAGAAGGATCCTCTTCTTTAATTATCATGGCGGTAACAATATTGTTCAAGAAAATGTTATTCATCGTATTAATCATAATACTCCTGCTATTGCAGTTTCGATTGGTCACGGAAGTCCTATACAAAAAGCTGAAAATGGAGAATTTTTTGACTGGCATGGGGGTTTAAATGAAACCTCAATCATGCTTTACCTCAAACCTAAATTAGTCAAAATGGAAAGAGCTAAAAAACCTGAAATTCATTTCACTCCCCAAATGAAAAAATTAAGAGAACTTGCGAAAGAAAATCCGGATATAATTTATGTCTGGAATTCATTATTTGGAGTTCCTGAGAAAACAGGGAAGGGAGGAGCAAGTTACGAATTATCTTCAAATGGGATATGGTCACTTAGTGACCCAAGATTGGCAACAAGAGAAAGAGGCATTGAAAAAGTTCATAAAATGGTTGAAAAAGCAGTAAAATTTATTGAAACATGGAAAAAGGTTAAATGACTTGACAAAGTGTATTTTATAAAATATATTCTGAGTGGAATGGAAGAAGACACCATTTTATATCCAAGAACTTTAAGGGATAGGGTATACATTTATTTAAAAAATGCAATTTTAAAAGGGGAACTTAAAGCGAATCAGAGGATTCAGGAAAAGGAAATAGCATCAATGTTTGGTGTGAGCACAACGCCTGTCCGTGAAGCGATTTTAAAGCTTGCTGGAGAAGGATTTATAAGAATAGATAGCCACAAGGAGGCATTTGTAAGGGAAATTTCTTACAAAGAACTCGAGGACATTTATGAAGTTATAAGATATCTTGACAGCCTTTGTATGCGAATGGTAGCAGAAACAATATCTGATGAGAGAATAGAAGAAATTGAAAGAATGACAGAGAAAATGGAAGAGTTTTGCAAAATTGATACAATTGATGAGTATTGTGAATTGAATTCCAAAATTCACATTAAAATATGGGAAGCTGTTGAGAATAAATTCCTCTATAAAATTATTTTACAAGTTCATGACCAATTTTTAAGATACAATACGCAGAGAGCTTGTGTTTTTAAAGAACCAGGCGCACTTGAGGAGTCGCTTAAAGACCATAAGCTTCTTGTCGAGATTTTAAAGGAAAAGAACAAAGCCAAAGCTGAGAAATTTGCTTTAAGACATTGGCGAGCAAGATTTTTACCTCCTCCCTTTTAATCCCTTAAAGTTTCAAAAAAAGCTAACTTATTAGTTTCTATATAAAATCCTAAAAATTCATTTGACTGAAAATAAAATTTGTTTTTTAATTTTAATTTCAGGAGGTGGCAATGAAGAAGTTATCAAGGAGGGACTTTTTTAAAAAAGGTTTAATCACAGGTGCAGGTATAGCAATTTTAAGTAAATTTAATTTTCTCCAGGGTAAAGAAATAGACAGGAAAAAGGGAGGTCCAGTAGTAATAGCAAGCAGAAATGGTTTAAAAGCCACTCAAAAGGCAATGGAATTGCTTAAAAAAGGGGTTGATCCTCTTGATGCAGTTATTGCAGGGGTAAATTTAGTAGAAAATGATCCTAATGATTTAGGGGTTGGATATGGAGGGCTTCCAAATGAAGAAGGGATTGTAGAACTAGATGCCTCTGTTATGCATGGACCAACCCATAATGCTGGGGGAGTTGCAAGCCTTAGAAATATTAAAAATCCTTCGAAAGTCGCTAAATTAGTTATGGAAAGAACTGATCATGTTCTATTAGTTGGAGAAGGTGCTTTAAGATTTGCAAAGGCTCATGGATTTAAAGAGGAGAATTTATTGACTGATAGAGCCAGAGAAATATGGTTAAGATGGAAAGAAACATTATCTGATAGAGATGACTGGTTCCCTCCCAAAGAAGTTGAAAAGGAACTCGAAGAAGTTTTTCATCATGGGACTATTAATTGTTTGGCAATTGATTCTAAAGGAAATATTGCTGGGGTTACTACTACGAGTGGATTACCTTTTAAAATTCCAGGTAGAGTAGGTGATTCACCTATAATAGGAGCAGGTCTTTATGTTGATAATGATGTAGGTGCTGCAGGTTCGACAGGTAGGGGAGAAGCAAATCTTCTTAATTGCGGAAGTTTTACAGTTGTTGAATTTATGAGAAAGGGATATTCACCTGAGGAAGCATGTTTAAAAACACTTGAGAGGATAGCATATACAACCAAGAAACAGCCTTATCTTCTGGATAGAAAGGGAAGGCCTAAATTTTCCTTGACTTTTTATGCACTGAATAAAAAAGGAGAATTTGGTGCAGCTTCAATGTGGAGTGGAGCAAAATTTGCTGTTCATGACGGGACTAAGAACAGATTAATAGAATGCGCATATTTATTTAAGAGAGAAAAATAGGAATGAATAAGTGTATTAAATGTAAAAGTAGAAAAGGAAAACGTTATTGTTCGGCTTTTTCGGGCTTGATATGTTCATTGTGCTGTGGCAAATATAGGGAAAAGGAGATTAATTGTCCTGAGTCATGTATCTATCTTTTAAAACATCGAAGTTATCAAGAAAAAAAAGAATGGATTAGAAATATTGCTAAGCCAGAGATAATTGAAAAGAAACAAGGAGAGATTTATGAAGATAAAAAATTTATGTGGTTAACTTTTTATATTGAAAAAATGATAGTAGATTTTGCCTCTAATCATGATATAACAGATAGAAAAGTAATCAAAACATTAGAGTATGTTTTGGATAAATTGAAAAAGGAGAAAAGCTTAATTTACATGGGTGATAAAGATTTGAAAGAAAAGGATGAGCTGGGAGAAGTTATTTATAATTCTATCAAAAATATACGCTATCCAAGGGAAATCATAGTACCTGAGTCGATTGAACTCTATAATAATGAGGAAAAAATAAAATGCATTGAAAATTTAATTTTTTCTGCAAAACTATATTCCAAAGGTGAGCTTGATGGAAAAAATTATATAAATTTTGCAAGACAAAGGGTAGAGAAGATTATAAAAGAAAGTGGGGAAAAGAAAATAATAATTCCTCGCTAATATATTCATTTGAATAAAAAATATAGTTGACAATAAATTTGTAATTTGGTATTCTGTAATTGTAATACAAATTACAAGGAGGTAAAAAATGGCTGAGGAAAGAAAACAGGCTAAGGGGAAATTAGATGAGTTCACTATACAGGTTGAAAAAGTTGCAACTAAAACCGCGGAATCAATTAAAAAGTTAATTGAAAAAGCCCTTTCTGCGAGAAATACTGTTCTTACAATAAGAGTCAATGAAGAAGCAAATGAAAAATTAAATATGCTTGTCCAGGCAGGTATTTTTAAGAGTCGCTCAGAAAGTGCTGCTTTTCTAATTCAATCAGGTATAAAGAGTCAAAAAGAGCTTTTTGATAAGATAAATGACAAATTAAAGCAGATTGAGAAATTGAGAAAGGAATTAAAGGAAACAATTGCCAAAGAAATAAGGATTTCAGAATAAGAAATTATTACTCATAAAGTGAGACAATTTTAAATTCTTCTACATCTACTAATCCTCTATCAGTTAACTTCAAGCTTGGAATAACAGGAAGAGCTAAAAAGGATAAAGTTATAAAGGGATTTTCAAGTTTTGAGCCCAACTCCTTAGCAGATTTTAGTAATTTCTTTAATTTTTCAATTACATGCTCATACGACTCATTAGACATCAGCCCAGCAATAGGTAATGAAAGGGAGGCTTTTATTTCTTCATCTGCAACTACAACAAACCCACCTTCCATTTTTGAAATTTCTTCCACTGCAAGATACATTGAATAACTGTCCACTCCGACTACAACAATGTTGTGGGAGTCATGGGCAACTGATGAACCCAATGCTCCCTTTTTTAATCCAAAGCCTTTGACAAATCCCAATCCTATATTTCCAGTGCTTCTATGACGCTCAATAACTGCGAGTTTAAGAATATCATTTTCAATATCACTAATAATTTCTTCGTCTCTTACTTTAGGATTAATAACTAATTTTTTAGTTACAATCTGATTTGGTATTATTTCAATCACCTTTATCTTTTTGCCTTCATCTTTAATTTTGAAGCTATCAGGTGAAATTGATTTAATATGAATGGTTTTTAGAACTGAGGGGTCTGTATATTGAGGTATATCAACAATTAATTCAGCTTCCTCGACAACGAGTTTACCGGATTTGAATACTTTATTTATTTTGAAGTCTGAAAGGTTTTCCACAATTACTAAATCCGCTACATATCCAGGTGCAATTCCTCCTTTTCTTTTTAAATTAAAATATTGTGCTGTATTTAAAGTTACCATTTGAACAGCTCTCACAGGATTTAGACCAAGTTTAACTGCCTTTCTTAAAATGTAATCCATATGTCCTTCATTTAATAGATCTTCGGGATGTCTATCATCTGAAACAAAAAAACATCTATGATAATTTTCATTATTTACAATTGATAAAAGTTCTTCTAAATTCTTGGCTGCAGAGCCTTCTCTAATCATAATTCTCATGCCTGAACGTAATTTCTTTTTAGCCTCTTCTTGAGTAGTGCACTCATGGTCTGATTCAATCCCTGCACAAAGGTATGCTTGAAGATTCAATCCTGATAAGCCTGGTGAGTGACCATCCACTATTTTTTTATTTTCTCTTGTAATTTTTATTTTTCCCAGCACTTCAGGAACTCCTAAAATAACACCAGGGAAATTCATCATTTCAGCAAGACCAAGAATTCGTTCTTCTTTAAGCAAATTTTCAATATTTCTGATTCCTATTTCTCCTCCAGCAGTTTCCATATGAGTTGCAGGAACACAGGAAGGAACCATAAAATAAATATCAAAAGGTAAATTTTCGCTTGCTTTAAGCATATATTCAATTCCTTTTTCTCCCAAAACATTTGCTATTTCATGAGGATCTGCAATTATAGTTGTTGTTCCATGAGAAAGGACCAATTTAGCAAATTCTGAAGGACAGAGCAGGGAACTCTCAATATGAATATGCCCATCTATTAATCCTGGTAAAAGATATTTTCCCTCTAAATCAAATACTTGATGAGCTTCCTTATATTCTTCTCCTATACCAGCGATAAATTCTTTCCATAAGAGCACATTTGTCTTATGTATCTCGCCTGAAAAAACATCAACTAAATTTACATTTTTTAATAAAATATCACCCTTTATTTCTCCTTTTGCAACTTTAATAAGCTGACTTAAATTCTCTAAATTTTTAAATAATGTCATTTATAGGCTCCTCTCTCTCATTAAAATTTCACAGATTTTTCCCATTAAATAAATTCGACATTTATTCCTCTGCGCCTTTATACCTCATTTCTTCTCTTCGAATTCAATATATCCTATATACGGTAAATTGCGAAAACGTTCGTCATAGTCAATTCCATAACCAACAACAAATTTATTAGGAATTGTAAAACCGAGATAATCTATTTTGACTTCGATTTTATGGCGCGCAGGTTTATCGAGAAGAGCACATATTTTCACTGATTTTGGTTTTCTCTGAAGCATTAAATCCTTAATGTATTTTAAGGTTAAACCTGTATCTATAATGTCTTCCACAATTAAAACATGTTTGCCCTCTACTTGAATTGTTAAATCAGAAAGGATTCTAACTACACCTGAGCTTTCGGTTCCTGAACCATAACTTGAAACTCCAAGAAAATCACATTTTACAGGAATAGTTAATTTACGAACTAAATCAGCCATAAAAATCCATGCGCCTTTTAGAATGCATACTAACACTAAATCTTTGTTTTTATAGTCAGTGGAAATTTTCTCAGCTAACTCTGAGATTTTCTTTTCTATTTCTTCTTTATTAATGAGCGGATAAACCTTTACATTTTGCATGGCATGTAAAAATTTAACTGACAGCTGGAGAAATTGTCAAGATTGTATTTTAAAAATTTCAGGAATGATAAGAAATTTTTTTAATCTAATGCTTTTGCTGTAATAATTAAAATTAATCCTTTATTATCTCCATTCATTTTTGAAACACCAACAACTGTTGTTTCTCCGTTTTTAAGAGTTAATTTTGATTCTATAAGTGAACCTTTCTTGCCCGTTAACCTGACGGAAAAATTAATAATTTCTTCTTTTCTATCCTTTATAAATTTTGATTTTAAGACATTTAATCTAAAACGATAAGAATCACCTAATATTATGCTTGAATACTCACTTTCCGAAGTTTTTAAATAAGAGCTATCCAGAAGCTGGTAATAATTGTATTTTAAAAATGATTCTAGTTCTTTTATAACTTTTGCAATAGGTGGAATATTAATTGATTTTGACTTTTCTCGAACTTCAGCCAGAATAAGCCATATTTTAAATTCTAGCTGTTTTGGTTTGACATCACACTCTTTGATAACCGCAAGCATTTTCTCTACATTTTCAGGGTAATCAGAAATAGTAATCATATTTAAGCGGTCATTAAAAAGAATATGTCCTCTCTTACTCCTAAAAGGAATTAATAAATCATAAACCTGAGATGCTTTTATATATTTTAGTTTAACGATCTCTTTTTTTAAAACAGGCTCTCCTTCTTTTCCTCCGCTTGTTTGAACGAGAAGAATAATAAGGGAAAAAGTTAAGGCCAAAAATACAAATATTTTTCTATAATTCATTTTCTCCTCCTAAATTAAAGTTTTTATCAAAATACCAGATTACTCTCGTATTAGTTTCTTTTAAGATAAAAGAAACTTTTAATTTATCAAATTTTATAGTTTCAGAAACTTTTGGAAGTTCTTTTTTTTGTTCTTCAAATTTTCTATGGAAATAATTGCTGTAAAAATAAAAGCCTCCTGTTATAATTCCGATTAATATCAAAGCAGTAGCTATTGCTTTTTTCCAGTTATATGTATATATGGTCTTAAGAGTTTCCACTTTATATAATCTATTCTTAAAAACTTTCCATTCAATTTCATTAAAATCTGATATTATATCTTTTTCAGCAATTTCCTTAATTTTTTTCATAGTTTTTAAATATAATTTGTAACTTTCCTCACAGCTTTTGCATTTTGATAAATGCTTTTTTATTTTCTCTATCTTTCTTTTATTTAATTCTCCACCAATATAAAGAGGTAAAAGTTTCTCAATTTTTCTACAATCCATTTTATTCATTTTTCTCACCAAATTGAGGATAAAATTTTAATAATTCATTTTTTAGTTTTTTTCTTGCAGAAAAGAGATTAAATTTAATTGAACTTTTTGAACATTTAAGAATATTTGCGGTTTCCTTAATACTTTTTTCTTCAAGGTCTCTCAATATAAAGACTGCTCTTTCCTTTGGACTGAGACTCGCCAAGCATTGAAATAACTTCTCTTTGAATTCGGAAAGGAAATATTGGGAATGAGGATCTTTTTGATTTTGGGAAATTTCACGCTTTTTGGCTAATTCCTTTTCTCTCTTTCTTAAAATATTTATACAAAGATTTGAGTTAATTTGATAAAGCCAGTTAATGAAATTTTTCTTTGTATTAAAACTTTTTATATATTTAAATGCTTTCAAAAAAACTTCCTGTGCAACATCCTTTGCATCTTCTCTATTTCCTAAAAATCTGTATGCGAAATTTAACATTTTCTTTCTATAAGGCAATATTAATTTTTCAAAAGACTGAACATCTCCTTTTTTAGCATTCTCAATTAATATTTTTTCCTGAAATTTCATTTATCAGTGATTTATTTTTCATTTCCATTATTATATACTTTGGAAGAAAAGGAAAGGTTAGGAAAAATTCATAAGAAAATTCAAAATTCAGAAATCAAAATTTAAAATTCCAAGAAGGTGATTCGTATTTTCTCTGAAGAGTTAAAATTTCTTTTTTCTCCTGTTCATTAAAAATTTTATTTTTAAATTTAATTTGAAAAAATTCTTTAAATCCCTGGACAAGGCATGAAACAACTTCGGAAAAACTGATATCCCTTCCAAGTATTTCTTTTATAGAAGTCATATTCTTTTCAAATTGAGGTGTTGATTCAGGAGTTAATTTTTTTAAAATTTCATAATCGCTTTCAATAGGAATTGAGCCATGCTGAAGAAAATAATTTCCTTCTCTTTTTTGTGCACTTCCAACTAATTTTTTACCATTGACTTTGATCTCATCCTGGGCTGGATAGGAAAAACAGGGGAGGGATTTTAAAGGATAGGAGGAGACCTTTCTTGAAGCAAGTTGAGCGTTTATTCCCATTTTAGAAAATCCAAGGCATAAAGCCTGGGAAATTAGCTGATAGGAGTTTTTAAGAGAATCTGTAAATATCTCTACTTCAGATGATGCAATACTGTAAGTAATTTCTTTATCATGGAGAACAAGTTTACCTCCTGTTATTCGTCTGACTAAATCAAAATTCTTCTCTTTCAAATAATTGAGATTAATCACTTCGTTCACCTTCTGAAAATAACCAAGAGAGGCAGTGGGTTTTTCCCATTGATAAAAACGAAGAATTGTTTTTTTCTCTTTTTTAATAAGAAGAAACATGAACTCATCAATAGCCATATTAAGAGATCCCTTAAGGGGCTGATCATTAATAATTAATTCCCACATCTTGTTTTTCTATCAATAATACACTCTTGATATTAACATTTTACATTTCACATTTCACTATTTTCAATATAAGATTTGGGATTTTTAATATAAAAAATGGAGCGGGCAACGGGATTCGAACCCGCGACACCGAGCTTGGGAAGCTCGAGCTCTACCACTGAGCTATGCCCGCTCTCTCAAATTCAAAAATAAAAAAATCCTGATTTTTTGTCAAGACAGAAACCACTCAATTCAACAAAGGGAAAACGTGAAAACAGTAATTAAATTTAAGAGAAATTTTTACTTAAAAACAATAATATGAAGATTGGTTGACTTTTAGAATAAACGATTTTATATTAATCTCTACTGATGAGTAAATTAAAGGTTTTGATAGTATCACCCGAAGTTGATCCCTATGCAAAATCAGGTCAATTGGCAGATGTTGCTGGTTCACTATCAAAGGCTCTTGCAGATTTAAATTTAGATGTTCATATTATAATGCCAAAATACAGAAATCCAGAAATTGAAGCTTTAACAATGGAACTTATTACCTCAAAATTAGAAGTTCCCCTTGGGAGGAAAAAAGTAAGCACTAATATTTATAGAAGTGAGGTGGAGAAAAATACATTGTTTTTTGTTGACAACCCAAAATATTTCTACCGAGACTACATATACGGCACGAGTAAAGGAGATTATATTGACAATGATGAAAGATTTGTGTTTTTTAATAGAGCTGTACTGGAGTTTTTGCTTAAAACTAGAAGAAAGTTTAATGTGATTCATTGCCATAATTGGGCAACTGCTTTAATCCCTGTTTTTTTAAAAACAATTTATTCGAAATTTGAATTATTTAAAAAAACAGCTACGATTTTGACTCTTCATAATTTAGCCTATCAAGGTGAATTTCCTCCTGAGAGTCTCTTTTTAACTGAACTTAATTGGAATTTTCTAGTTAAAAATTCTGTTTTTAATGGTAAATTCAATTTTTTAAAAGCAGGTCTCCTCTATGCAGATGTTCTTACAACAGGGAGTAAAAGACATATTGAAGAGATTGAAGGAGGCGAGTTTGATTTTGGTCTTAAAGAAATTTTGCGCAAGAGAAAGGATTCCTTTTTTGGAATTATTAATGGTATTGATTACGAAGTCTGGAATCCAGAACATGATAGACATATAGAGGCAAATTATAGCAAAGATGATCTCGAACCAAAAAAGATTTGTAAAGAAGATTTAATTAAGGAATTTAATTTAAAAATAAAAAAAGATGATTTTCTGATAGGTATAGTCTCTTATCTGACAATTTACAAGGGTTTTGAATTATTATTTGAAATAATTGATGAGCTCGTGAAAATGGATATTGGGATTGTTGCTCTTGTAAAAGGAGATGATGAACTGGAGAGAAATTTTATGAAAATGCACCGTAAATATCCAGAGAAAATTGGAGTGAAACTGGCAATAGATACTACTCTATCTCACAAGGTAATTGCAGGGTCAGATATATTACTGATTCCTTCAAAATATGAACCCTGTGGATTAAACCAATTTTATGGTTTTCGTTATGGAACAGTACCTGTAGTGAGAGCAACAGGTGGGTTAGATGAAACAGTTGAAGAGTTTAATCCAGAGAAACTGACTGGAAGTGGATTTAAATTCAGAGAATTTAAGAGCAGGGAACTGTTTAATGTAATTAAAAGAGCATTAGATTATTATAGAAAACCTGATATTTGGACAAGAATTATGATAAATGGAATGGAAAAGGATTTCTCCTGGAAAAATTCAGCCAGGGAATATCTAAGAATATACCAATTAGCATTAAAGAGAAAGGAGGTAAAAAATGGGAACTGAAGTAAAAATATTTACAGATAATAATTTTGAGAAAGAAGTGTTGGAGTCGGATCTACCTGTATTAGTTGACTTCTACGCTGAGTGGTGTGGCCCGTGTAAGGCATTAGCCCCAACAATTGATTATATTGCAAAAAATTATAATGAAAAATTAAAGGTTGGAAAAATAAATATAGATGAAAATATTAAAACACCGTCAAAATATGGCATTAGAGCTGTTCCAACTATTCTTATTTTTAAGGATGGTAAAGTTCAAGAAATGTTGGTAGGTCTTCAATCTAAAGAAAAAATTATTGAGGTGGTGGAGAAGTATTTATGAATGAAATAAAGGATGTGGTAATAATAGGGGCTGGTCCTGCTGGTCTTTCCTCAGCTATTTATACAGCCCGTGCAAGATTAAAAACACTTGTTTTGGAAAAGGGAGCAGTTGGAGGACAGGCAATATTAACTGATAGAATAGAAAATTACCCTGGATTTCCAGAAGGGATTGTTCCTTTTGAACTCGTGGACAGAATGAAAAAGCAAGCAGAAAAATTTGGTGCCGAAATTAAAATTGATGAAGCAAAAAAAATAAATAGGAATAAAAACTATTGGAAAATTACTGGTTATGAAGGAGAATATTTAGCAAAAGCAATTATTGTGGCTACTGGTTCCCATTATAGAAAACTTGGTATACCAAAAGAGGAGAAGCTCACTGGAAAAGGAATATCCTATTGTGCAACTTGTGACGGTGCTTTTTATACTGGAAAAGATGTCATAGTAGTGGGTGCTGGAAATACTGGAATTACAGAAGCTTTATTTCTTACAAGGTTCTGTAACAGGATTTATATTATCGAAATTTTAAGCAAAATAATGGCTGAAAAAATACTTCAAGAGAGAGCTCTGAAAAACAAAAAAATTGAAATTTTTCTTGAATCAGAATTGAAAGAAATAATAGGCCAGGACAAGGTAGAGGGAGCAATAATTAGGAATGTTTCTACAGGCAAAATTTTTAAATTAAAAGTGGATGGAATTTTCATTTCAATCGGGATGGTTCCAAATTCTGAATTTGTAAAAGGGTTGCTGGAACTTGATAAACAAGGGAGAATAAAGGTAAATGCGGAAATGGAGACCTCTCAAAAAGGGATTTTTGCAGCTGGAGATGTAGCTTCTCTCTGCCCAAATCAAATTGCCACTGCTGTGGGTAGTGGAGTAACTGCTGCATTGTCTGTTGAAAAATATTTAGAAGAATTAAGAGAAACTTAATTTATGAAAGAAGCTCTTTTTTATGAATCTTTAAATGAAGAGAAAATAAAATGCAACTTATGTAGACATAGATGCATTGTTAATCCTGATAAAACCGGAGTTTGTGGGGTAAGATTAAATTCAAATGGTAAATTATATACACTCGTATATGGTAAATTAATTGCGGTGAATGTGGATCCAATAGAGAAAAAACCATTGTATCATTTTTTTCCGGGCTCTCTTTCCTTTTCAATTGCTACAGTTGGATGTAATTTTTCCTGCCCAAATTGTCAGAATTATACAATTTCTCAATATAGATTAAAGAATAAAAAAAATTCATATGTTCCGGGCGAAGATTATTCTCCAGAAGAAATAGTTAATCTTGCTGTCAAGCACGGGTGTAAGACAATAGCTTACACATATACTGAGCCAACCATTTTTTTTGAATTTGCATTTGATACATCAAAAATTGCAACCCCAAAAGATATTAAGAATATATTTGTTACGAATGGTTATATCACGCCAGAAGCTCTGGAAGAAATAAATCCATATCTGGATGGAGCTAATGTTGATTTGAAATCTTTTAGAAAAGAATTTTATAAAAAATATCCAAAGGCAAAGCTTGAAGGAGTTCTTGATAGTTTGAAATTAATGAAAAAATTTGGCATTTGGGTTGAAGCTACTACCTTGTTAATACCGACTTTAAACGATACTGAAGAAGAATTGAGAGATATAGCAAATTTTATTAAAAATGAACTTGGAGAAGAAACACCATGGCATATAAGTCGTTTTTACCCTGCTTATGATATGACTCACTTGCCTCCCACGAGTTCTGATAAATTGATTAGAGCAAGAGAAATTGGATTAGAAGAAGGTTTACGCTATGTATATACTGGAAATGTTCCAGGACTTACAGGAGAAAATACTTATTGCTGGAATTGTAAGAAATTGATTATAGAAAGATATGGATATTCAATATTAAGATATAAGATAAAAGATGGAAGATGTGAATATTGTAATGCTAAAATAGATGGAGTCGGTCTTTAATTAATCTGTATTTTTTAATTTCTTTTCTAATTCTTCAATCTTTGATTTTAAATTTTTAACTTCTTTAATTAAATCGTATAATTGAGGGAGACAAGCATAAATTTTTCTCCATGTTTTTATATCAGTATGAGGAATTCCTGCAATAAAGGAGTTATTGGGAACGTCCTTTGTAATACCTGTTTTTGCAGCTGCTATTACCCTCTCACCAATTTTCACATGATCAGCTATTCCTACCTGTCCTCCAAAGATTGTTTCCTTCCCTATTTTAGTGCTTCCAGCAATTCCTACCTGACCTGCTAAAACCGAATTTTCTCCGATTTCAACATTATGAGCAATTTGAACTAAATTATCGATTTTAGTTCCCTTTCGAATTATTGTTTCTCCAATTGTTGCTCTATCAATTGCTGTATTAGCTCCAATTTCAACTTCGTCCTCGATTACAACTATTCCTGTTTGTGGAATTTTTTTGTAACAACCATCTTCCTTCCTGACATATCCGAAGCCATCTGAGCCAATAACAGCTCCATTATGAATAATAACTTTGTTCCCAATTACAGATTTTTCTCTTATTGAAACGAGAGAATGGATAATTGTCTCTTCCCCTATTTTAACCCATGGATAAATAGAAACAAGAGGAAATATAATGCAATTATCTCCTATCTCTACATAATCTCCTATATAACAATAAGCTCCAATTGAAACATTTTTTCCTATTTTAGCTTTTGAAGAAACAGATGCAGAAGGATGAATTCCTGGTTTAGGTAAGTATGGTTCGAAAAATAAATTTAGAACTTCAGCAAAAATAAGTTTTGGATTTTTTGCTTTTAAAACAGGCAATCTGTCGAATTTCTCTTCCAAAGGGATTATTACAGCAGATGCATTTGTTTTTTCAAGAAATTCCCGATATTTGGGGCTTTCAAAAAAGGAAATGTCTCCATTCTTTGCTTTCTCTAGACTCGCAACACCGGTAATTACTACTTCGCCGTCCCCTTCATATGCACAATTGAAAATTTTTGCCAATTCTTTTAATTTAAATTTTTTCATGTTCTCTATTATTCAATATTGCAGTGAGTTCTGCTCCCCATAGAAGAATCCATAAAGAAAGAGTAACCCAGATTAAAAAGTATATTATAGAAGCTAAAGTTCCCTTTAAAGCTTTTGCAAAAACAATACCCATTAATGAAAAATTTCCTATGTACCATGCAAAGAATCTCTTCACAATTTCCCAAAGTATGCAACTTATGGAGGCCCCAATTAGAGCTGCTTTAGTCTTAACCTTAATATGGGGAATGAACTTATACAAAGCATAAAAAACGAAAAAGGTTAAGCCAACGGGAATCAAATACTTGATAAAGAAACTATTCAATATTGAAACAAATGTGGGATTAATATATTTTGCAACAAGCTCGCTTTCCTCAATAATACGATGAATTGCAGTCCATGCTCCTGTAATAATTAAAGAAAGGAGTAAAACTCCCCCAATTGCAAACATCAAAAGTAATTCAAGAAATCTGTTGTAAAAGAAGGATTTTTTTGTATTTGCTTTAAAAATGTAATTTATAGAATAAATAAGCTTTGAGAAAACAACACTTCCAATTAGAATTGAAGCAATGAGTCCTAACCACCCAAGACTCGTAATATTCTTGGCTAAATACTGGGCTCTTTTAAAGAAAAGAGGGTCAAGGTGAACAAAAAATTCATCAGAAAAAATATTTAAACTTCTAAAAGCCGGCTCTGATGAACCTAATACATTTGCTGCCATATAAGCGAAAAGAGCAACCAGAGGTATTGTTCCCATAAAAGCCCAGTAGGATATCACAAAGGATAGGTCAGGGCATTTATCCTCGTAAAATCTTTTAAAAGTTAAAATAAGAATTTTTATAGTTTTTTTTATAAAATTTAGAATTTTTTTTAAATAGGGTGAAAGAAAAAATTCCATTTTTAAATGTATTTACCCCATTTTACAAAGAAGATGATGATTGCAACCAGTAATACATAAATTACAAGGGTTTCAATGAGAACCAATCCAAATATCAGCGCAAATCGAATGTGAGAAGCAGCACCTGGATTTCTTGAAATTCCGTCACATGCTTTACTTATAGCTCTACTCTGTGCATAGGCACCTACACATGCAGCTAATCCTAAAGCTCCACCTCCAATAATTATAGACCATTTGAATAAAGTCGTTTTATCAATTTTTCCTTCATTTTCAGCTAATAAGGGTGTTGTAAAGATGAAAACCAAAATTGATAGAATGAAAAAACTTTTGTAAACTTTTCTCATTTTTACCTCCTTTTAATGTTCTGAAGCAACTGCTCCCGCTATGTATATTGCGGTTAAAACAACAAACACAAAGGCCTGGACAAGCCCTGTGAAAATAGCCAAAGTCATAAAAGGTAAAGGTAAGATAAATGGAAATAATGAGGCTATAATTAGAATTAAAAGTTCCTCACCAAAAATATTTCCAAATAATCGGAGGGAAAGGGAAAGGGGTCTTGAAAAATGGCTAATGATTTCTATTGGGATTATGAGAGGTGCTAACCAGGGAATTGGTCCAGCAAAATGTTTAAGATAGCCTACAAATCCGTGTTTTTTTACTCCCTGCCAATGATAATAGATAAAAGCCACGAGAGCACATCCTACAGGGACATTTAAGTTACTCGTTGGAGACATAAAACCTGGAATTAAACCCAAAATATTTGAGAAAAATATAAAAAGGCCTAAGGTTCCAATAAGAGGCAGAAATTTTTTTCCCTCTTCTCCGATTATATCAACCAAAAGACTTTCAAATCCTTCAATTATTAGCTCAAGTATGTTCTGTAATGGAGAAGGAAATATTTTTAATTTTCTTGAAGATAATCCAAAGAATATTATCAAAACAATCATTACTATTATACTCATAACTACATGCGGTGGAATTAATTTATCAGGATGGGCTACTTCTATTCCTATTAAATTTAATAAATAAGCAAGTGGAGGGCTAAAGATCTTATTAAACAATTCTACAATAAATAGACTGTGTTCGAATTCTTCCACTTACTTCTCCTTCACATTAAGTATAAATTCTATTGTCATAGCAAAAAATATTGAAAAAAAACCAACTGCAAAACCTAATATATTCTCTGAAGAAATTTTGATTATAATAAAAAAGGATATAAAAATCAATAAAAATCGGATAAAGTAAAGAATTAAACCATTTATTAATGCTTTCTTCTTTTCGAAAGATGTGAGTTTTATTATTGATTTTTTAAGCCACAGGAAGTTCAAAATTGATAAAATTCCACCTAATAGAATTATAATTGATGTCATTAGTGAGAAAAAAATAAGTCCAATTATTGAAAAAATAAAAGAAATGATAATTGTTGTTCTTGGTATTTTTCTTAATATCTGATATTCCTCTTCTGTGAATTGTCTTTTCTCAGTTATCATCAAATTTTGAGACTTCTCTTATGATATTGTAGAATCCACTAATTATTCCGAATAGTGTGAAAATAAGAAAAAGCCATGGCCAAGTTTTAAATATTTTATCAAGAAGCCATCCCATAACCATTCCAACCACTATGGAGGAGGGAAGCATTAATCCCAATGAACTCAAGTAAGCTAATTTTCTATAAGAGTTTTTATCCTTTTTCTTCATGCCCATTAATTATATCAATTATAATCATAGTACTCAAAAATTATTTCATTTATTGACTGATTGTACAATAGCTTTTATAATCAAACCTTCATGAAAATCAAGTTTTTTTATATAGTACTGATTATTCTCATGGTGAATTGTTTGAATCAAAAAAACGAAAATAATCTTAAGAAATTAGATTTAAAATTCAAAATCCCAGAAAATTACGATATTATTTCTCTCATTGATTTATTTAAATCTTCCTCCATAACCTACACAGGAGAGGAAAAACCTTCTATTATTTCCATTAATAAGAATATAAAAGCTATAGTTCAGAGTCCTGCTTCTTCCATCGATTATTACATTAATATTCCTGAGAATGGAAGATTAATTTTTTCTTTATATGCCGAAAATCCAGTGCAATTTAAAATTTGGATTTCTTCTGCAGAGAAAGATTCTGAATTAATATTTTCTGAAAATTTTAACAAGCCTGAGAAAAAATCCCTTATTTATGAATTAAATTTGATTCCTTATTATAAAAAAATTATGAAGTTCTCCTTTCAAATAGAAGGTAAAGGAAAAGGATTCTGGTTAAATCCGATGATAATTTATAGAAGAGAAGGGTTTTCAAAAAAGAGATATTTAAAATTCTGTGAGGAATTAAAGGAAAAAGCTAAAAAATGGAATTTAATATACATAGTCCTTGATTCAGCACGTCCTGACCATTTTTCTTGTTATGGCTATAAATATAAAACAACACTAAACATTGACAGAATAGCGCGAAAGAGTCTAGTTTTTCAAAATGCATTCGCTCAAGCTGTTTATACATTAGCTTCCACTTCTTCTCTTTTCACTGGTCTATATCCAGTCTCACATTATGTAGTTATGGATTATCAGAAACTTTCTGATAGCTTTTACACTCTTGCTGAAGCTTTTAGAGATAAAGGATATTTAACCCTGGCCGAAACGAGCAATCCATATGTTTCAGAGAAATTTAATATGAATCAGGGTTTTATTCATTTTGAGGAAAATTGGAAAACCGAGAATATACTCTTAAAATCAAAAACTATTAAATTGATAAAAGAAAGAAAAAAAAGATTTTTTCTTTATTTACATTATACTTCACCTCATGCTCCATATAATCCACCTTTAAGATTCAAGAGAAAATTCGGGGCTCATTTATGTAATAAGAAAATTGGTACAGTGGAGTATTTAGAAGAGATTGAAAAAGGAAAAATCGAATTAAAGGAAAAAGATTTAGACTGTTTAATAAAATTGTATGATGCAAATTTGAATTATGTAGATTATTATATCGGGAAAGTGATAAATCTTTTAAAGAAGGAAAATTTACTTGACAATTCAGTCTTAGTTATAAGTTCTGACCATGGTGAAGCACTTTTTGAGCATGGAAAAATCCAGCATAATACCACTGTTTATGAAGAGATGATTAAAATTCCTCTGATAATAAAATTTCCTGATGAATCCAGAATAAAACCTCGAAGAATTCCTTATCTTGTTGAAATAGTAGACCTTACAACTACTTTTTTTGATTTATTTGAGCTCCCCAAAAAAATGAATTATAGCTTAGAAGGCAAGAGCCTCTTGCCTCTTATATTTTCTAATCAACCCGTAAAAGATTTTATCTTTTCCCGGACAATAATACCATTGTCACTTTACTGTATTAGGAGTGAAAGATATAAATACATTCTTAATTTAAATAATAATTGTGCAGAATTATATGATTTAAAAAGTGACCCTGGGGAGAAAATTAATTTAATCTCAAATAGATTTATTGCCTCTTTTCTTCATCAGTACTTACTTAATCATCTATTGTCTGCTCAGAAAATAAAGAAAGGAAAAGAAAAATATATCGAGATTGATGAAAAGACAAGGGAGAGATTGAGATCCCTTGGATATCTTGATTAACATGAGGAAGACATTATTTTTTTTCTTATCAATTTTTTTGCTCTCCTATTTATTGTTTAGCACACCTACATGGGAAATTAGTCTGAATATTAAAGTTAATGGGAAATATGAAGTTAAAAATGGAACTTATTTTGTCAGTGGTGAATATCTATTAATAACTGAATGGAAAGGTTCAATAGAAAAGGATAATAGTGATTTTTTGCTCTATTATGGGAGTCATAAAATAATAAAATGGGAGGGGAAGGAATTTATTCATAGCTTGAAAAATTTATTTAAAAAAACAATTGATATTTCGAAACACCCCTCTCCGAAATTAAAGGTTAATTATCTTTTAAGAAAAAATGATTTAATTAATCTTGATTTCAATTTTTCTTCAATTCAGATTCCATTTTATAAGATAGATAAAACCTACATAAAAAAGATGCTTATAATGCCTTGCTCTGCACAGAATGAATTTTTGAATCCAAAAATAAAATACAATAGAAATCTGATAAAGGGTTCAAATAATATTTGCTTTGAGTATTGTAAAATTCAGAATAAAAAATTTGAAAAAACTTATTCATGGGAATGGCGAAGAGTAGAGACTTATTATGAAAAAAATAGAGTCTTTCCCTTTTTAAATTTTCACTCTGTAATTTTAAAATTAAAAATAGAACCCCTAAATAATAACTAATACGGGAGAGATTTTTTTCTTATCATACTTGAATATCTGTTTAGTGATTGGATCAATCAAATAGAATTCAATCTTTCTCCCTTTTTTCTGACAAAAGATATTAACGGCATGCGACCAGTCCTGAGTTGGGTCTGCGCTCTTATAATAAAAAGTCCCAAAAGCAATGCCTTTGTAATAAAGATTTATTCTTCCTTCAAGAACTTGAGCAAAGTCATCACAGTCAAAATATTCATCAATATAGAGCGTTGAATTCAAATCATTAACTTGAGTATTCAAGAAATATCTGACATTACCAATATCGTAACATCTAAAAGTCTTGTCTGTAACACTGTAATACCAGGTGTAATTCAAAGGTTCAAAAAGTTTGTTTAAACCACTTATAATTTCATCCCGTTCAATTGTGGCTTTTATATCCGACCATACTGGATTTTCCTGAATTTCTAGCGCATCAAACTCTACTTTTACTTCTCCATTCAAAATAACCCTAACTTTTTTATTTTCAAATTTAGTCCAAAGCCCAGGAGGGGTTGGTCCACCAACATCAGTTCCTGGCATTTTAAACCTCCTTTTTTATTTTTTATAAAAATATATAACAAAATAAAATATTTGACAATCAAAACTTTTTAGTAGTCCAAAATAGATATAGACATATTTACCAGTTAGAGAGGAAAAAGTTAATAAAGAGAGTTGAGGCTGCCCATCACATCCTGGTTATAATAAAGAGTTTGAGAGTTCCCTGGTGGAGGGAGCCGCATCCTCTACCAGGATGGAGGACAGCCCCATGAGTGAAAAACCATTAATAACATATCATGAATTGAGAAAAATTTCACCTTCTAAGG